>Ga0256845_1000113_pt1 | contig 71578 bp, 64 predicted proteins | sample RiftiametaG_FD_189101 | JGI IMG/M metagenome (GOLD analysis project Ga0256845, IMG submission 189101) | Tube worm associated microbial communities from hydrothermal vent at the East Pacific Rise, Pacific Ocean - Riftia | ecosystem: Host-associated > Annelida > Integument > Unclassified ...
GACTCATGACTTAATAAGTTGGGGGGCAAATGAAAATACTGCAGAAGCCATTAACCGATTAAGCATTGCCAGAGATATTTTACAAGAACACGGTAATTATGAGTGGTTAACTGAAAAAGGAAAAATCGTCAGCTCTAATAATGGCATTGAATTTGGAGTAACTTACTTTGTTATGCTATTTGCATTATTCTTTAGCGGTGGTGGTAAATTCTTTAGTGTTGATTATTATTTAGATCGTCACTTTAAAAAACAAACTAATCAATAATTAGTTGAAGCGATATTTTTATAGCGAATCTATTTGGCTAAAAAATCTTGCATATTGTAAAAGCCGTTCTTTTGTTTAACTAACCAAATGGCGGCTTTTACAGCACCTTCAGCAAAACATTCTCTATTTTGAGCTTTATGTTCAATACTAATGATTTCATTATTTAGTGCAAATAACACTTTATGTTCACCAATAATTTCACCCGCACGAATCACAGAAAAACCAATTTCATCTTCACGTCTTTCAGTTTTAGCATTTTGCCGTTGATAAACCGCACGCTCTTTTAGATCAGTGTTTGTCGCTTCACAAATGACTTCGGCTATTTTTAAAGCTGTTCCAGATGGCGCATCTAATTTATGTTTATGATGCGCTTCGATAATTTCGATATTTGCATCAGCTAACATACCTGCGGCTTTAGCAATTAAAGATAAAGTCACATTCACCCCAATACTGGTATTTGGTGCTAATAAAATTGGAATACTTTTACTGGCATGATGAATTTTTTCAAGCTGTTTTTCAGAAAAACCCGTTGTGCCAATTAATAGCGGGGTTTTAGTTTCAAGCGCTTTATCCAATAAATCCATTGAAACTGCTGGTAAACTAAAATCAATCACCACTTGACTAGCGGATAAACCACTAACAACATTATTGGAATATCTTATATTGGTTGAACCACGAACCATTTTATCAAAATAAGGGTGAGCAAAACGACAAATAGCCGCTGATAACTCGGCTTTATCATTATTGATGATTTGGTGGGTAATTTGCTGCCCCATTTTACCAGTAGCCGCATTAACACTAATATTTGTTGTTAAGTGAGATTTGTTTTTCACTTTTATACCTTCATCTTAAATTATTAACGCAAAGACTCGTTAATGGTCTCTAAAATATCGCTACCTGGACACAAATCTTCTTTTGTTAAACTATTCAAAGGACGATCTGATGTGTTAATAATTTCGTGGGTATTATGTGAATCTGTATTTAAATATAAAAGACCTGTTAATACTTGGCTATTTTGCTTAGCTGTTTCCAATGAAGACAAAACAGACTCTCTGCATTTAATGTCTAACGCACCCGGTTGACGGCATAAATTCAAAACCGATCCATCGTGCAAGGTAACCGATTCGGTTTCTTGCTGAGGATTACGTACTTTAATCGCTTCTTCATGAGGCACTAAATCAACCGTGTTAGTTGCTTCTTGATGATCACGTATCCACTCATAACCTTTAGTTGACTTGGGTGTGTTATTAAAGGTGACACAAGGTGACACAACATCGATAAATGCAAAACCATTATGTTTAATCGCACCACGAATTAATGGGATTAATTGATCTTTATCGCCAGAGAAACTGCGTGCGACATAACCAGAACCCAGTGATATGGCTAATTCACATAAATCCATTGGCTCGTACATGTTTGGCACACCTTTTTTACTGGCACTACCAACATCAGCGGTTGCAGAATCTTGCCCTTTAGTTAATCCATAAACGCCATTGTTCATGCAAATATATACCATATTTAGGTTTCTTCTCACCAAATGCATAAACTGCCCCATACCAATAGAAGCGGTATCACCATCACCCGAAACACTGATATAGGTTAAATCTCTATTACCCATATTTGCGCCTGTAGTCACTGAAGGCATTCTTCCGTGCACGGTGTTAAACCCGTGAGAGCCTTTAAGAAAATACGCGGGTGTTTTTGAAGAACAGCCAATACCTGACATTTTTGCAATACGATGAGGTTCTAACGAAGATTGAAAACACGCTTTAATAATAGAATTGCTGATTGAATCATGACCACAGCCTGCACAAAGTGTCGATAAGGCACCTTCATAAACGGCTTCGGTATAACCTAAATCATTTTTAGGTGATTCTGGATGACGAAATGTCGATTTTAAAAAGCTCATGCTTCTACTCCTTCAACACTGCTATTGGCTGTCGTAAAAGGACCGACACTTTCACCACTTAGCATTCTTTCTATTTTTCGTTTAATGCGTCGTGCTCTCATTGGCATTCCATCTATATTTAAAATAGATTGTAAACGTTGAGTACCAAAATTAAATTCATTAATTAACAAGGTTCTCATTTGCCCATCTCGATTTTGCTCAATCACATAAACGGTGTCGTGCTCTTCAATAAATTTACCGATGTCTGGATGAAATGGAAATGATTTAATTCTACAGGTATTAATTTTAGTGCCTTCTGCTTCTAAACCATCTAACGCTTCATAACTTGCTTGTGCCGTTGTACCGTAAAAAATAGCCGCGATTTTAGATTTTTTATCGCGATATTTAATTTGTGGATGCGGAGCAATTTCTTTTGCTGTTTCCCATTTAAGCACTAAACGTTCCATGTTGGCTTCATAAATACTACTGTCTTCTGTGTAACCTGAGTAATCATCGTGAGATGTGCCACGAGTAAAATAAGCACCTTTTGTTGGGTGTGTTCCTGGATAAGTACGGTAACCAATACCATCACCATCAACATCTTTGTATCTTCCCCAACGCTCTGTTAAATTATCTAAATCTTCAGCATTTAACACTTTGCCACGATCATATTCTCGATTATCATCCCAAACAAATGGTCGGCTCATGCCATCATTCATTCCTAAATCTAAATCCGATAAAATAATCACTGGTGTTTGTAACCTATCCGCTATATCAAAAGCTCTAGCAGCCATTTCAAAACAATCCGCTGGATCACATGGAATTAAACAAACCTGTTTAGTATCACCATGAGATGCATAAGCCGCCGAGATTACGTCAGATTGTTGAGTTCTTGTAGGCATTCCCGTACTTGGTCCACTGCGTTGAACATCAACAAGTACCACTGGAATTTCTGCAAAATAAGCCAGCCCTAAAAACTCACTCATTAAAGATAAACCGGGACCAGAAGTTGCGGTAAAAGCGCGCGCGCCCATCCAGTTTGCACCAATGGTCATACCAATAGCCGCTAATTCGTCTTCTGATTGTAAAATGGCAAATTTATTTTTTCCGCTATCTTCTTCTATGCGGTATTTTTTTGAATATTTTTCAAACGCCTCAACAACCGAAGTTGATGGTGTAATTGGGTACCAACCACAAACCGTTGCCCCACCATAAACTGCTCCTAAACCTGTTGCACTATTGCCATCAATCATAATCGCATCGCCAACATTATCTCGTCTTGAAACCGATAAACCACAAGTTTCAGCAAAATGTTCTTTTGAATAATTAAAGCCTAACTCTAACGCTTTAATATTAGGCGGGATCAATTTTTCTTTTTTAGCAAACTGATCTTTCACCATATTCGTCAACACTTCAAATTCCATATCAAACAAATAAGCTAATGCACCAACATAAATAATATTCTTAAATAATTGACGTTGTCTTGGATTAGTATAATTATCAATACACATTTGCGTTAAAGGAATGCCGATTTCTATCACATCATCACGTTGAAAATCCCTTGGTAATGACTTGGTAGAGTCATAAAGAAAATATCCTCCGGGTACTAATGTATCGTAATCTTTGCGTAATGTTTGACCATTAATCGCGACCACAAAATCAACATCCCCTCGGCTACCTAAATAACCTTTTTCGGTAACCCTTACTTCAAACCAAGTAGGTAAACCTTGAATATTTGAAGGGAATATATTCTTAGGGCTAACTGGAACACCCATTCGAAAAACCGCTTTAGAAAACATATTGTTAGCACTGGCAGATCCAGTCCCATTAACATTCGCAAAACGAATGACAAAATCATTTATTGCTTCAAGACGCATTTTTATCCTGCCTTAGTCACTGAATAGCTAAATTTTTGCATATCCCAAGCTGCTGTTGGGCAACGTTCTGCACATAAACCACAGTGCAAACATACATTTTCATCTTTTACCATCACACGAGATGTTTGCAAATCGCCTGAGACATAAAGATCCTGTTCTTTATTATTTGAAGGTGAATTAAGTCGTGTTCTTAACTCTTCTTCTTCACCATTATCCAAAAAGTTGATACATTGAGTAGGACAAACATCAGTACAAGCATCACATTCGATACACAAATCATCCGTGAATACTGTTTGCACATCACAGTTTAAACAACGCATGGCTTCTTCAAAACCCAAGTCTTGATCAAAGCCTTTTTCTACTTCCAGCTTTAAATTTTTCAAAGCCATGGCTTTATCAACATGAGGCACTAAATGACGTTTGTCATGATCAATATGATTGTCATAAGTCCACTCATGAAAACCCATTTTTTGGCTCATTAAATTAGCGCCTGGTTGCAAACGCTCTGTTACCGAATCACCCTGACAAAATTTATGAATTGAAATAGCGGCCTGATGACCGTGAGCAACGGAGGTAATAATATTAGAGGGACCAAACGCCGCATCACCACCAAAAAAGACTTTTTCATTAGTTGATTGAAAGGTGTCTTTATCAACGATTGGCATGTCCCATTTTCCAAAATCTAACCCGGCATCTTTTTCGATCCAAGGAAATGCATTGTCTTGCCCAATTGCAATTAATACAGTATTCGCTTCAATAAAAACTAAGTCTTCACCGGTAGAAATAAGGCTTCTTTTACCTTTATCATCATACTCTGCGCGAACTTTATCAAAATTCATTCCAATCAATTTGCCATTTTCAGTAACAAATTCGACGGGGGTATGATTTTCGTAAATTGGAATATCTTCTTGAACTGCATCTTCAATTTCCCAATCAGATGCTTTCATATCTGCTTTTGGACTACGAACAACCACTTTCACATCGGTTCCACCTAAGCGACGAGCTGTACGACAACAATCCATTGCCGTATTACCGCCACCTAAAACAATGACTTTACTGCTAACAGACTTAGTATGTTCAAATGCTACGCTTTCTAACCAATTAATCCCTAAATGAATAGAGTCGTCACCATCTTGTCGCCCAGGTAATTTAGCTAAATCTCGACCATTCGGTGCGCCCGTTCCAACAAAAATGGCATCATAATCTTTTTCTAGTAAACCTTTTAAGCTATCAACATAATGCTTGAAATGAGTTGTCACCCCCATATCAAGAATATAATTCACTTCTTCGTCTAAAACCGTTTCTGGCAAGCGGAACGAAGGAATTTGTGAGCGCATAAACCCGCCAGCCACTTCTTGCTCATCATATAAATCAATATCGTAGCCTAATGGAGCCAAACCTCTAGCCACTGTTAATGATGCTGGTCCAGCACCCACTAATGCAACTTTCTTACCATTTTTTGGCATCACTTTAGGAAGTCTATCAGTGATATCGCCACGATTATCAGCAGCGACTCGTTTCAAACGACAAATAGCAACCGGCTCATCTTCAACTCGACCTCGACGGCAGGCGGTTTCGCAAGGACGATCACAAACTCTCCCTAAAACGCCAGGAAAAACATTGGACTCCCAGTTAATCATATAAGCATCATCATACTGGCCAGCAGCGATTAGGCGAATATATTCAGGCACTGGTGTATGCGCAGGACAAGCATACTGACAATCCACTACCTTATGAAATATCTCTGGATCTTTTATATTTGTTGGCTTCACACCAAACTCCCACTCTGTATGGTTCGTTTTTTAATGACAAACATGGTTAAAGACATAATTAGACATGAACAAAAATAATTACAACTATTAAAAATTATTATAATAATAGGCTAATTTGTTGAATAAGAAGGTGAATTATACTTTTTTTTTGAAATTTGTATCTATTTTTAAGCAAAAATAACAATTATTTATGAATTTTTTATTCATATAAGCAATTTCTAGATGATTATTAGTATTAGAAAGCGCTATAAGCTTCCAAAAGTAGTAAATACCCTGACAAAAAGACTAAATTTATGACTTAACCCTAGCTGAGGTTAAACCTGTCGAGCAAACAAGAACAAAAACTAGCGTTTTAAAAACTGTTCAATGTAGTTCATAAATTGTTCATTAAACTGCTCTTCAAAATCATCAAGATTATGATCAAATTTGGCTAAATAACGTTCCGCCATAGTGGGAAGTAACTCTTTTCCGTTTATCTCATACTTAATTTCAGCTAAAGACTTATCAAACCGAGGCTCAACAACCCAATTAACAAATTCTTGATTGAACTGTGAGATTTGTTGTTGCGCAAACTGACAATAATCTTCTATCAATGCAGCGCCATTAGGCCCTAAGCAACCTGGTTCCATCTTATAAACAACGGTTAATTTTTTATTCGCTGGTATATTTAGGTTGCCTTTCATCAACTAAATTCTATGTAATCGAGACTATGTAATAAAGGATTATTGACTATTCGCGATCATATATTTTACAGTTTGCCCAATTTCTTCATCTGAGCAGTCACCGCAAGTCCCTTTTGGTGGCATATTATTAAAACCATTTAAAGCATTTGTAATTAAAGTTTGCTCACCTTTTGCAATGCGAGGCGCCCAAGAAGCGGCATTACCAAAAACAGGTGCTCCAATAGCATCTGTTGCATGACAGCCTGCACATTTACCTTCATAAATATCTTGAGCGGTACGAGGACCAGAACTCACTTCAACAGGTGCAACGGCGACAGGTACATCATCACCAACAACATAAACACTACCTGACGGTAAAATTCTTTTCGCAATTGTATGCTCATCTAAATGATCAGCCGCTACAGAACCAATAAAACCGAAAACAAAAGAAACCAATAATATTTTAATTTTAGACACACTGTTATCCTCTAATTCTTAGAAATTGCGCAGATTATAGCTGAGTAATAAATATTAATCTTAAAAATATAGCTCTTTTTCGGAGTTTTATCTATTCGTTATACACACAATTCATAAGACATTGAACATTCATTAAATCAAGTTGATTGTTTAACATCAATGAACTAAAAATATCACTAAAATATAATCGGTTAAATAATACTCAAATTAATCTCTATATTACAAAAAAAGCTATTAATTCAAATATTTACTTCTTTTTTAATAGTTCTTTACTACACTTATATTTAACCTGTTAATAACTTGACCCAATACAACAAATTATAAAAGCGTCATTTAGGATATTTAACTACCATGATCTGGGGAATTAACCAACAAGCACAAAATATGCAAACGATCATATCTCTATCTGAAAAAGAGATACGTTTTTTTCTTGTGGACAAAATTTCTAATAAAACGACATTAGTCAACAGCCAGCAACACAATTATAAGCAAATCGATGAACTACAAGAATATTGTAACCATTGGGTAAAAAATAATCATTGTAAAAATGTAACCTGCCATTGGTTGTTATCTCGTAAACTCTATAACGCATTTACTATCAATCGACCGAAAGTCCCTGATGTAGAACTTGAAGACTCAATAAAATGGTTAGTAAAAGATCAAATTGAACAACCTCTTGATAAAATACTAACCCGCCATTATTTACCGCAGTTGCGTGACCACAACGCCGAGAAAATTACCGCCATTGTTGTTGATAAAAATCTTGTTGAAAATTTAATAGCGATGACTCAAGACAGCGGAATGAACCTTAATAGTATTCAAATTAATGAATTAACCCCTATTCACACATTTTCTGATGAAATAACATCAAACAGCAACCATCATGAAAAAATTACCGGTTACATTGATGAAGACAATCAAGGACTTATTTTTAATTTTTATGTAGGACAATCTTTAGCATTTACTCGTCATATTAAAGGCCGTTATTTTCCAAGTTCCAGTGAGAAAGATTTATTATTAGATAATGAAAATTTACAAGATAAGCAAAATCAATTTCTATTAGAAACACAAAGGACTCTTGATTACTGTGTAAGTCAGGTTTTTAGAAAACCAGTTGATTCGCTCGTATTAGATAGCAATAAAACAAACGATGATTTATCAACCGCGCTACAACAACTAACTGAATTACCAATTGTTCGTTATGATATTGAAAATAAAATATCGATAAGTGAAAAGAATAACAAAAATTTTAAACTATTAACTTTCGCAGAAGCCGGGCTTTTCCTATCACAATTTCAACAACCATCTCAATCAATCAATTTTTATCTCAACCAATATCGGCCTAAGCCTCTAGAATTTGGTTTTAAATTTGCCACAAGTATTGCAGCTATATTTATTCTTGTTTTTATAGGTTATGGTTTAATACAAAATCATGAAGAAAATTTATTGGATGATAAATTAGCCACTAAAAAACAAATGTTATTAAAAACTCAACAAGCCTTACAATCAATTCAAATGAAACGGACAGGCAGTAGAACCATTGTGGATATAAACCAACAAATATTAATTAAACAAAATAGATTACTAAAAAATAAAAAACTATTAAAAAACGTCACAAATTTATCCGTTTTAAAAACAAAAAAATACAGTGAAGTTTTACTCGCTTTATCACAAATAAAAACACCTTCTCTTTGGTTAACGAATATTGATATTTCTTTAGACAAAATCAGTTTGGGCGGTCAAACAACTCAACCAGAATCCATACCACAATATATTAACCAGATGGCAAAAAATGAAGCTTTACGTCAACAATTTGAGGAGTTAAAAATAGAACGAGATGATGGTAATAACCAACTTGTTAATTTCTTAATTAGCAATGGGAAAATAGAATATGCCAATTAAATTAACAAAAAATATTGAGCAATTTGATTCTCTTGAGCTACGAATGAGAATTATGCTAACTGTGGCAACTATTTTTGTTATATTTATGCTTTTTGATATGGCTATATTTACCCCCAACGATGAAAAAATAAAAAGCACTCAAAGTTCAATCGAAAACAATAATAATCAAATTGAAGACTTGCTTAATGCGCAAGATGAACTTAATCAAAATATCACTAAAAAACGGCGAGATCCACGCAATAGGAAACTGCAATTATTAAATGAACAGTTAAATGCAATTCATGAAAAATTAACTAAGCATACTATAAATTTAGTACAGCCTGAAGATATGGCAGATGTTATTAAAGTTATTCTCGTATCATCTAAATCTCTAGAGTTACAAAAACTTAATAAACATACAACGGTCGAACTATCTCCAATAAACAAACATCAAACTAATACAGATGATGAAATTAAGTTGTATCGTCATAGTATGCAAATAGTACTTAAAGGCAATTATTTGGCAACCATTCATTTCTTACAAAAACTGGAAAAAATGAAAAAGCCTGTTGCTTTTGACAGCATAAACTATCTTGTAGAATCTCATCCAAAGGCTATTATTACACTAACGGTTTCTACATTAAGCTTGCATAAGGAGTGGGTAGGTGGTTAAGTACTTTATAATTATTTGCTATATATTTTCTAGTATCGCTAGTGCTACTTCGCAGATTCATGACCCCACGGCCCCGAGTTATCAATTTAATAACTCCAATAAAAAGTCAGCGACTAAAAAAACTAATCAGCTCACAGCTATTTTTTATAAGCAGAACAAAAGACAAGCCATCATCAATAACAAATTGTATTCTATTGGTGATTATTTTTCTGGTACAAAAATTATTTCTATACAAGCAAATCATATTATATTAAAGAACAGTCAAGGCACTAAAAAACTTACCCTAATTCAATCCTTTAAAAAACTAAAGAAATACTAGAATGAAAAAATTAAACTACAAAAATTATTATATATTTACATTTATTATTTTTCTATCTGCGTGCCAATCTATCATGCAAGAAGAAAATAAAAAGCGTGTTTTGGTTGACGCAATTAATGTGAATCAAGAGCCGCAAGAGAAAAATAAAAAACCGCAAGAAATCTCATCCCAGCAAGCACTTTCTACCTTAACTTTACCACAAGCACCAACGTATATACCCAAGGAAGACCGTTTTGACGTAGCGGTCAAAGATGTTGAGGTTAATAGTTTCTTGTTAGGTCTTGTTGACTCAACCAAATATAACTTGGTTGTTAGTCCGGGCTTAGATTTTAATATTTCTTTGCAACTTAAAAATGTCACTGTTTCTGAAGTTTTACATACATTAACCCAAATATACCCCATCATTGTAAGACAAAACGATAACTTATATTTTGTTACTTCTGCTGAAACAATGACTAAAATATATAATATTGATTATTTAAATATTCAACGTAAAGGTGATTCTAAAACATTTATAGCCGGACAATCGGTTTCTGGTGGTGATGATGACAATTCATCGGAAGGTTCCTCTAATAACATGCAGCAAAGTAGCTCAAGCAATGTAGAAACATCTAGCCAAACAGATTTTTGGAAGGAACTAAACTCTAGCTTAAACTTAATTGTTAAAAATGAAGATAAAGCCAGTATTGTTGTTAGTCCTCATGCAGGCTTAGTTGTTGTTCGCGCCTTGCCAACAACACAAAATTTAATTAAAGAATATTTAAAAATCACACAAAACAGTTTAGATCGACAGGTCATTATCGAGGCAAAAATATTAGAAGTTAGATTGAATGATGGCTTTCAGTCTGGTGTAGACTGGAGCAAAATTGGTACGCATAACGGCGATAATTATACCCTAAATCAAGCTGGGCAAATTATCAATCAATCGCCATCAAGCGCACCTATCAATGGTATATTTTCATTATTATATGAAGGGAATTCATTCACCTCTGCAATTAATTTATTAAAATCTCAAGGTGATGTACAAGTTCTGTCATCACCAAGAGTGTCTACAGTTAACAACCAAAAGGCTATTATTAAGGTCGGCAGTGATGAATTTTTTGTTACCGATATTTCCACAACAACAGTGACAGGAACTAGTACTTCAACAACACCAGACGTGACTCTAACTCCATTCTTTTCAGGTATCTCTTTAGATGTTACTCCACAAATAAATAACAACGGAGATATTATTTTACATGTACATCCTATTGTTAGTGAAGTAACTGATCAACCAAAAACATTAAGTTTAGGAGAAGACCAATTTATTCTGCCCTTAGCACTAACCAATGTTCGTGAGTCAGACAGTATTGTCAGAAGTCGGAATGGTCAGGTGATTGTGATTGGTGGTCTAATGCAAAATAGCATGACCGAAGATACAACCTCAACGCCAATCTTGGGTGACATTCCATTACTAGGAAAATTATTTACACAAACACGTCAAACTCAAGTTAAAAGTGAATTAGTTATTTTATTAAAAGCTCACTTAGTTGATTACCAACAAACTAATGATCAACTGAACCAAATTAAGAACCGCTTTCAACAATTTTAGATATGTACCTTTATCGTTTTTCAATGAAAAAAATTCCATTCGGTCACACACCGGATACGGCTTTATATTGTCCAACACCAACCCATATTGAAGCAATGAATGTATTATTATTTTCTATTGCAAGCGGAGAGGCTTTTAGTAAAATAGTTGGTGAGGTTGGTTGTGGAAAAACCATGTTATGCCGACTGTTAATTCGTCAATTAGAAAAAACTCGTACCATAGCGTATATTCCTAACCCAAATCTTGGAGTACGCTCCTTGCATTTCGCATTGGCAAAAGAGTTAGGGTTAAACATAAATAAAAACTGCCGAGATGATCAAATTTCACAAAGCATACAAACTAAGCTTGTTAAATTAAACAAACAAAATGGCCCTGTTGTTCTCATTATTGATGAAGCCCAAGTTTTATCTGACGATGCTTTAGAAGCGCTACGATTATTTACAAATATTGAGACTGAACAACAAAAACTATTACAAATTATTTTGTTTGCACAACCAGAGCTAAATATAAAACTTCAAAAAAATAATTTAAGACAATTAAAGCAACGGATTAATTTTAGTTATAACCTCAAACCTCTTTCATCTTCACAGGTTTTGACTTATATACGTCATAGATTGAAACAGGTGTGTTTTGGGAAGCCCATTACTATTTCATTTTTAAGTGCTTGGTTGATATATTATTTTTCTAAAGGGACGCCAAGACTTATTAATACTTTGTGTCATAAATCATTATTATTAGCTTTTGCCAAAGATCAAAAAAGTATTACTGTACTCAATAGCATTAAATCGGCGTTTGATACTGAAAGTATCGACCGATATATTATTAGGCATCTAAAACTAACCGTTACTTTATCTTTATTAAGCATTAGTTCAACCGCTTTCGCATTTTTTGGTGTCTCATGAGTTTAATTAATGAAATGCTTTCTGATTTACAAAAAACTAACCAAGATTCTTTTACGTTAGATGGCATAACTTCACCAGAAAATAGATCTTCATCTTTTAAATATTACTGGCTCCTCATTTTGCCAATCATGTTATTCATATTAATAAATTACAAGTCGATTTTATTCTTTAATCTTACCACTGATAAAACTGAAAATATCCACATCATTACACACAGTACTTCTAAATCTATTGCTATTAAGGAACCGTTATCTAGAGCAGTAATCAAAAAAGAACGACCAACTTTACTGGAAATTACAACAACAAATAAAACTAATAATGTTGTCATTAATGATGAGATTAAAGATGATATAAATATCACTGTTCAAAAACCAGCAGCAGAAAATAAAAAATCAAAAACGATTAATAAAAAGAAAAATACTAGTATTATTAAGTCCACGTCGAAAATTAGCATCGCAGAAAAACAGCTTTCTCAAATACTTAATCATTGGCAAGATCATACAGCTGATAAACAAGAACTCTATCAATTATTGATAGACAATAAACGCTACCCTAGTATTTGGTTGAATGCTTTATCATTTTTTCGCTCAAAGAATAATACTTACTATTTAACGCTACTCAATTATTCACTTGACCATTTTCCTAACAATGCTGAATTTTTATTGTTAATCTCTCAATATTATTTTGAGGGTTCACAATATTTACAGGCCAACAAGCAACTTGAAAAAATCAACCATAAAGATCGAGGGCCAAGAATATTTCAATTAATGGGGTTAGCCGCACAAAAACTTAATCAACATAATAAAGCGATCGATAGTTACAAAAAAATTCTATCACTTTCTTCCGGGCGTGGGGATATTCACATGGCTATAGCAATTTCATATGAGGCACTCAAGTCAAGGGACTCTGCGATATTTCATTTGTTAAATGCAAATAAGGATCGCAGTTTAAACCCCATTCAAAAAAAATTCATTAAACAACGATTAATCGCCTATCAGGAATAAATAATGATATTAAAAAAAGTAAGATTAGGTGACCTGCTTGTTGAAAAAAAGGTTATCTCCATAAAGCAACTTGAAGATGCTTTAAAAGAACAAAAAACGAACCATCAACGTCTTGGAAAACTTCTGGTCAATTTGGGCTATGTTGAAGAAAAACAATTATTACGTTTATTAGCTGAACAGTTAAATATACAGTTTATTGATTTAGTTGCATTTAAAATTGATGCTGAGGCTATTAACAATTTAAATGAAATGACCGCTCGAAGATTGCGGGCACTTGTGATTGATGAAAAGCCTGATCATTTATTAGTCGTCATGGCGGATCCTACGGATTTAGGAAAATACGACCAATTACTTGAGTCATTATCTAAACCGGTACAACTTTGTGTCGCTATCGAATCTGAAATTATTGCAAACATTGATAATTTTTATCGTAGTGGTGACGAAATATTTGATCTAGCTGGTGCTCTTCAAGATGATCTTAGTGAAGATAATTTTGACTTGCCCACATTAAATGAAAATGTTTCTAATGATGAAGCTCCTGTGGCAAAATTTCTTCAAGGTTTATTTGAACAAGCCACTCAAATTAAAGCCTCTGATATTCATATTGAACCTGATGCTCAGGTTCTAAGAGTAAGAATGCGAGTGGATGGTCAACTTCAAGAACAAGTGATTAAAGAAAGTCGCATTGTCTCTGCATTAGTTTTACGACTTAAATTAATGTGTGGTCTCGATATTTCTGAAAAACGATTGCCTCAAGATGGGCGTTTTCGTATTAGGGTAAAAGATCACGAGGTTGATATTCGTTTATCAACCATGCCAATACAACATGGCGAGTCTGTTGTTATGCGCTTACTTGATCAAAGTGCTGGCCTGCTTAAACTGGAACAAACAGGTATTGAAGGAAAATTATTAAAAGAAGTAAGGCGATTACTCTCATTTCCTCATGGTTTAATTTTAGTAACGGGACCAACAGGTAGTGGTAAAACAACCACATTATATGCCGCACTTTCTGAATTAAATTCACCTGAGAAAAAAATCATTACTATTGAGGATCCTGTTGAATATAAATTGGCTCGAGTTAATCAGGTGCAGGTTAATCCAAAAATAAATTTAACCTTTGCTAAAGTATTGCGGTCTGTACTGCGTCAAGATCCCGATATTATTCTACTGGGTGAAATGCGTGATCAAGAAACGGCAGAAATAGGATTAAGAGCAGCAGTCACCGGTCATTTAGTTTTATCAACATTACACACTAACGATAGTTTATCGGCTGCGGTTAGATTATCTGATATGGGAGCCGAGCCATATTTACTCGCCAGCGGTTTACGAGGTGTTATTGCACAACGTTTAGTTAGACGAATATGCAATTTTTGCAATGAAAGTTATCAGCCTGACGAACAAGAATCCATTTGGCTAAAAAAATATTTAGCCATTAGTGAAAACGAAACACCTTGGAAACATGGGAAAGGTTGCGTGCAATGCCACAATACGGGCTATAGAGGAAGAGCCGCAATATTCGAAATTTTGATCCCCGATTTGGCGATGCTAGAAGCCATACGAAAAAGAGAATATGGCAAATTTGTTTCTTTAGCAAACAACAGTGATACTTTTACACCACTATCCACTTCAGCCATTAGTTTGGCCAAACAAGGGGTTACCAGTCTTGAAGAAGTGTTAAGGGTTTGTGAATCTATTGAAGATATAAGTGAACACAGTTAATGGCTATTTTTGAATACACAGCAAGACAAAAAGATGGGCAGTCTTCCAAAGGAGAACTTGAAGCCGTTAATAAAGATGCTGTGGCAGAAAATCTAATTTCTCGAGGGTTATTACCATCATCTATTATTGAGAAAAATTCAACTAGCAGCTGGACTGAAATTGATGTAGGAAAAATTTTTCAATCAAACAAAGTTGATATTATTGACTTAGTCATGTTTAGCCGACAAATGCACAGTTTAACCAAAGCAGGTATTCCACTTACCAGGGCCATTACAGGATTATTAGAAACAACTAATTCCATGGTTTTAAAAGAGGCTTTAGAAGAAATATATTCTGATCTAAACGCCGGAATTAATCTTGCTACATCATTTAAGCGCCACGATCATATCTTTACCCCTTTGTATATTAGCCTCATTCACGTTGGTGAAAATACAGGTCAATTAGAAGAAGCTTTTAAACAAATTGCCGCTTACCTAGAGCTGGAACAAAAAACTCGTCAACGAATAAAAACAGCAACACGTTATCCGATGTTTGTTTCAATCGCCATTATATTTGCCGTTGTGATTATTAATATTTGGGTGATGCCACCATTTACCGAAATGTTTAAAGCTTTTGGTGTTGAGCAACTACCATTACCAACTCGAATGTTAATGAGTTCTAGTAACTTTTTTATTGAGTATGGCTTTCATTTTTTGTTTGCTTGCATTGCTGTCATTTACGCCTTCAATAACTATATTAAAAGTCCAAAAGGGCAAGACTGGTGGGATAAAAAGAAACTCAATTTTCCTATTTTTGGCGATATTATTTATCGATCATTATTGGCTCGATTTTCTAGAACCTTTAGCATGATGATCCGCTCAGGTGTGCCACTAATTAATGCGCTCAATATTGTTGCAGAGGTGGTGGATAATGCTTGGGTTGCTAGAAAAATATTAGAAATGCGCAATGGTATTGAAAAAGGCGAATCAATATTAATAGTTGCTACTCGCACCAAATTATTTTCTCCTTTAATTCTTCAAATGATTTCTGTTGGTGAGGAAACAGGACAATTAGATGAGATGTTAGAGCAGGTTGCTGATTTTTACGAAGAGCAAGTGGATTACGATCTTAAAAAACTTTCAGATTATATCGAGCCAATCTTAATCGTGTTTATTGGAATGATTGTCTTACTATTAATGTTAGCTATTTATTTACCCATGTGGGAACTAACTTCGGTCACTAAAAATGGCTAGCTCACTAATCAATACCAGTATAAAAAGCAGTTTACTCTACTTGATTTTTACCTTATTAATTGTACTGGGGGTATTTTACTTAATTTTTATTAGACAACCTAGTTTAACTCAGTCACTAAATCGTCAGGCATTTTTTTTAAATTTTTCCGCTTTAAAAAATGGTATCTATCTAGCTAACATTCGTTTTATCACTAACCACCAATTAGATAGTCCATTAGATCGATGGATAAGTAATAATATTGGTTTAGACTTCAATCAAAAAGGATTTCCGATAGGTACAGACGTCACCAACAATCAGCAACAAACACCTTTATCATCTAATGATTGTTTAACTATCTGGAAGTTCGTGCTCGGTCCATTACAACCAAAAATTTTTTTGACTCATCAGCAAGATAGTTATCATGCAAGACTCTCAAAAAATAATATTTGTATTTATATTTCGAATCAACTTGATGATGCAGAAATTCATTACAACGCTTTAACAGGAAAAGTGTATTTCTTTGAATAAATTGAAGTTTTTCTTCAATTTATTCAAATCTGTACTAGACTCTATATATTAACTAACTCATTTATATACATACATTAATCGAGGTGTACACCGTGGAAAAATCTTACTCTAAAATTAGTGGTTTTACTCTAATTGAATTAATTGTTGTGATTGTTATTTTAGGAATTATGGCCGCTGTTGCAGGACCTAAATTTGTTAATTTACAATCTGACGCTCGAGTCTCCGTTATAGAAGGTGTTGAAGGTTCTCTTCGAAGTGCCGCAACATTAGTCTATTCAAAAGCATTAATTAACGGTGTCGAACTAGCGGCAACTAGCAGTGTTGCTGTTTCTGGGGGCAATGTTGCTACCGTTTTTGGTTACCCAGCAGCAACCGCATTAGGTATTGATGCCGCTCTTGATCTTTCTGGCGTAACACCAAGCGGTACCAGGGTTTTTACCCTAAGAGCAAATTGCTTCGTCACTTATACAGCGGCTAGCTCAAACGGTGCGACACCACCAGTTATTACACCTCCTGGAATAGTGCCAACTATTTCCGGTTGCTAATCGCCAGAGTACTTTTATCAAATGAATAAATTAAAGCCGCCTCATTTTCAGGCGGCTTTTAGTTTATTAGAGCTCGTGCTTGCTGTTATTATATTAGCTATTATTAGCGTTTATGTTTCAGCAAAATTTAGTCGTTCTGGTAGCTATCAACAAGATACCATTGCAGAGCAAATAGTTTCTACTGGGCAGCTCGCCCAACAACTAAGTATGAATGATTCCAGCAGAAGTTTTTCTTTGCTAATAGAAAATAGCCAAATTAGTTTATATGCCGATGGGACTATCTTTTCATCTACGGGTTTACAATTTCCTTTAATCTTTAACCCGCAAGTCACCCTATCTCCTACAGGTAGTGTTGGTTTTAATAATTTAGGTAACACATCTGGAATAATCATCAACATAAGCATTGATGGCAATCAAAATGTTTGTTTTGAATCAAGCGGTTTAATACACCGATGCTAAACCATAATGAATTGCCAAAGGCATTTAAATCTTTAACGACTATTCACGGTTATTCTTTAATTGAATTAATTATCACAATTACCGTTACCAGTATTGTTATGGTTATTTTTTACTCTGTTTTTGCCCCAAATCAAAAAAACTCGGTCTCTTCAGTAATGCAAGTTAAAGCAGCACAGCTTGGTCAAGCCTACTTAGAAGAAATAGCACCCAAAGCTTTTGATGAAAATTCACCTGTTGGAAATAGATTACGCTGCAACCAAATATCTGCTCCAACATGTGGTCCCATTGCCACTGAAGAAGGCGCAAACAATAGAATATTATTTGATGATGTTGATGACTATAACCTGTTAAATGATCAACCTGCAAAAGATGCTTTTGGTAATAACCGTGTCGGATTTAATAATTTTAGAGTGACAGTTTCAGTCGCCTATGCAGGAACAGATTTTAGTTTGCCATTACAATATCTTAAACGAATTGAGGTAACAGTTAATACACCAACAGGTGATAGTTTTGTTTTTAGCCAATATAAAGGTAATTTTTAATGGCTTTATATTCAATTAAACATTTACCTACTAAACCCATTACTGCAAGTGGATTTAGCCTTTTAGAACTAATAATTGTAATTGTATTAATCGGTATTATGGCGGTTTCTTTAGGCAACTTAACAACCAGTACGGTTTATAGCTATGTAGACGCAAAAGACCGAAATCGTTTAAGCCAATCTGCCAAGTGGCTATCAGAAAAAATTTCAAGAGAAGTAAGAGAAGCTTTACCTCAAAGTGTTCGAGCCGGTTCAAATGGTAATTTTCATTGTTTAGAATTTTTACCTATAAACAATTCATCCAGTTATTTAAACTTTCCTGCAAGTGGAAGTGTTACAAGTTTTAACGCTGTTGGTTATAATTTATTAAACTCAAACGCTACTTTAATCGCCATTATGCCAATAGATGCAAACTCGGTTTATAACTCTAGCGGCACACTTGGAATAGTGAATAATATTCAAACCTTTGTAGGTGATCCCAATCAAGTTGTTATTACATTAAATGCGGCAACAACATTTTCTCAACGCTCACCTCAACAACGGTTTTATTTGTTAAATAATCCTGTTTCTTATTGTTTAAATAATAATAGTGGGCAAATGTTTAGATATGATAATTATAATCTTAATCCCTCACAACAATTCCCCCCAAGCGGCGGTGATTTAATTGGTGAAAACTTATCGGCAACGAGTACGGTTTTTAATTACAGCTCAAACACTTTATCTCGTTCGGGATTATTACAAATTAATCTTCATACCCAAAATCGCAGTCGTTCTTTAACAGGCAATCAAGAATCTTTCGATGTTTTTCATGAGGTGCATATTCGCAATGTGCCTTAACTTATTTCATCAGTCTTTTCCAAATAAACAATCAGGCATTAGCTTAGCTTTTTTACTGTTTACTATTGTAATAGTAAGTTTACTCGCAGCATCATTAATGAGAATAAATTCGCAGTCTGGAATTTCTCTAGCACACCAAACCATTTCAACCCGCGCTTTTTTTGCTGCCGAATCAGGCGCTCATCTGCAAGCCCTCTCTATTTTTCCAGTTAATGGCAGTGCGAGTAATTGCTCAAACGAAAATTATAGCTTCAATACTAACGGTTTAATAGGATGTAGCTCTTCAACAACTTGCACACAAATTACTATTAACGGCACCAATTATTATCAAATTATCAGCAATGGTCAGTGCAACACAGGGCAACCATTACAAGCGACTCGCCGTATTGAAGTTCGCTTAAAGGATCTATAATTAAACGTTATCTATTCCTATTTCAGGTTAAATAATGCATATTTGCAAAAACTGTTATTGCGGTTCAGATTTAAGCTTTTCCTTATGTTGTGAAAAATACATTAATCAACAATTATTACCGTTCCAGCCTGAACAACTAATGCGTTCTAGATATAGCGCATTTATTCTTAAAGAAGCTCAATACCTTTTAGATACTGATCAATCTAATCAAACAAAAAACCCTGAAGATTTTGATTTCTCTACTATTTGGTTGGGGCTAAAAATTATCGCAACGAACGATAAGAACATCAATGACCCTCAGGATTGGGTCGAATTTGTTGCATTTTATCAACAGCCAAATGAAACCTGCAGCACTTATTTTCACCAACTTCATGAAAAATCGATATTTTCAAAACAAAATAAACAATGGTTTTACACCGGAGGAAGCTTTCTACCAGATATAAAAATTGCACGAAATGAAGCTTGTTTTTGTGGTAGCGGAAAAAAGTATAAAAAATGCCACGCTGTTTAAATGAAAATATAGGATCAATCGTGCAGGGTTGTTATAATCTCGAATTATTTAATACTGGCTCGGAGCGACAACTTTGTCTAAATTAAAACAGAATCAAGCAATCATTGGTGCACCTCAGACTTTTCAAGGTCTCATCATGAAGCTGCAAGAATTCTGGTCAAATCAAGGTTGCGTTATCATTCAACCTCTTGACCTTGAAGTTGGCGCAGGTACATTTCATCCAGCGACATTTTTACGATCAATAGGTCCAGAGCCCTGGAATGCTGCCTATGTTCAACCCTGTCGTCGACCAACTGATGGACGTTTTGGTGAAAATCCTAACCGGTTACAGCATTATTATCAGTATCAAGTTGTACTCAAGCCATCACCTGAAAATATTCAAGAGCTCTATCTTGACTCTCTAAAAATGCTTGGCATTGATCCTTTAGAACATGACATTCGTTTTGTAGAAGACAATTGGGAATCACCCACTTTAGGAGCATGGGGATTAGGTTGGGAAATTTGGTTAAATGGTATGGAAGTAACCCAATTTACTTATTTTCAGCAAGTTGGCGGAATTGAGTGCAAACCAGTGACTGGAGAATTAACTTATGGTCTAGAAAGGATCGCAATGTATTTGCAAGGTGTTGATAGTATTTTTGACCTTGTTTGGACAACAGGCCCGCAGGGTACTGTCACTTACCGTGATGTGTTTCACCAAAATGAAGTTGAACAGTCAGATTACAATTTTAATCATGCAGATGTTGATGCGCTTTTTAAGAATTTTGATCACTGTGAAACTCAAAGCCAATTATTAATTGAAAAAGGATTGTCTTTACCAGCCTATGAAATGGTATTAAAAGCGTCACACACTTTTAATTTATTAGATGCGCGTCATGCGATTTCTGTGACTGAAAGACAACGATTTATTTTAAGAGTTCGAACTTTGTCTCGCGCTGTCGCGCAGGCCTATTATGATTCTCGTGAAGCATTAGGTTTTCCTATCTGTAAAACAACTGATTCAGCTCTGGAGAAAAACTAATGTCAAATACTCCACTACTTAAGCAAGACTTTTTATTTGAGTTAGGTTGTGAAGAGCTGCCTCCAAAGGCATTGCTTAAATTATCTCAATCACTACATGATTCAATAAAATCTTCTTTTAACACTTTAGGTTTAGAATTTACTGAAAGTGAATCTTTTGCAACACCTCGGCGTTTAGCTGTTCGCTTTATTCAATTAGAAACAGCTCAAGCCGATAAAAAAGTTGAACGATTAGGCCCGGCGGTTAGTTCGGCATTTGACCAAGATGGTAATGCAAAACCTGCAGCGATTGGTTTTGCCAAATCTAACGGTGTTGATGTTAATCAACTTGACAGAAAACAAACCGATAAAGGGGAGCGCTTAGCATTTATTGCAGAAGTTAAAGGACAAAAAGTTGTTGAACTTTTACAAGATATTTTACAAAAGGCAATCTCTCAATTACCTGTTCCAAAAGCAATGAAATGGGGTGATAAAAGCTATCAATTTAGCCGACCCGTTCATTGGGTTTTGGCAATTCTTGGCGATAACACTGTTGAAATTGAATTATTTGGGAAAAAGGCAAGCAATATTACTTATGGTCATCGCTTTCACTCCCCTAACGCAATTAAATTATTAACTCCTGCGGAATATGAAATAACACTAGCAAAAAACAAAGTCATTTGCTGTTTTGAGGAAAGAAAAGCAAAAATTCGTTTACAAATAGAACAAATCGCAAAACAAATAGATGCCAATGCAGTTGTTGATGAAAATTTATTAGAAGAAGTCACGGCATTAGTTGAATGGCCTGTCGCTTTATTAGGTGATTTTGAAAAAGAATTTTTACAGGTTCCATCTGAAGCACTTATTTCTTCAATGGCTGAACATCAAAAATATTTTCACCTAATTGATCTACAAGAAAATCTATTACCACATTTTATTACAATATCTAATATTGAAAGCAAAAACCCTTCATCAGTAATTGATGGAAATGAAAAAGTCATTCGTCCAAGACTAGCTGATGCAAAATTCTTTTACGACTCGGATTGTAAAAAGCGTCTAGATAGTTATATTGAAAAATTAAAAAATATTGTTTTTCAAAATAAGCTGGGGAGCTTATTTGATAAGTCTCAGCGAGTTAAATTACTATCGGCTTACATAGCGAAAGAACTTGGCTCTAATCCCTCACTAGTATTAAGAGCCGCAGAAATTTGTAAATGTGATTTAATGACAGATATGGTTGGAGAATTTAGTGACCTTCAAGGCATCATGGGAAAATACTACGCAATTAAAGACGGCGAAAATAGCGAAGTTGCAGAAGCGATGGACGAAATATATATGCCACGATTCGCGGGTGATCAGCTGCCAAAAACTGAAACGGGATTGATCTTAGCCTTAGCAGAAAGAATAGATACTTTAGTTGGAATTTTTGGTATTGGACAAATTCCAACAGGTGCTAAAGACCCATTTGCATTACGCCGTGCATCATTAGGTGTTCTAAGATTAATTACTGAGAAGGCTTTACCGCTAGATTTAGCCCAATTAATTGACCAAGCCATTGAAAATTATAAAAATATTTCTATTGAATCTAATACAAAAAATGAACTGTTAAAGTTCTTCTCTGCTAGAAGCGCTGCGATGTATCAAGATAAGGGCATATCCAGTCAAATTATAAAATCTGTTCAAGTGCTAAATATTTCTAGTCCAATGGATTTTTTAAACAGAATTAATGCCGTTAAATCTTTTGACTCTCAACCAGAAAGTCAGGATCTAGCTGAAGCTAATAAACGAGTTAAAAATATTTTATCAAAATCAGATTTCGATCCTTGCAAGATTCAGGTTAATCAAAACTTATTCGAACAACATGAAAAATCACTCTTCGAAACAATAGAAAATGTAAAAGGTTTTGTCGAAAAGCAGGTAAAACAAGGTCAATATAAAGAAGCATTAGAAAAACTAGCCAGCCTAAAAGATGTGGTTAATCTGTTTTTTGATAATGTTATGATTAATGTTGATGATATTAATGTTAGAAATAACCGCTTAGCTTTAATTAATGAATTAAGAAATCTATTTATTGGTATTGCAGATATTTCATTATTGCAAAAGTAATTAAGATCACCATTATTAAATGGTGATCTTAAATATTCTTTTACTTCAGACTTGCATAATATGCCGCCAGGTTAGCAATATCGGCATCCGTTAATGTTTTTGCTGTGTTGCCCATAGCAGCATCTTTTCGTGCTCCAGTTTTAAAATCCTTTAATTGTTTTATTAAATAAACCTCTTTTTGCCCGGCCAAATTAGGAAAAGAAGGAGAGGAACTAACCCCCTTTTGTCCGTGGCAAAAAAAACATGCAGCATTCGCTTTTGACTTACCTGCTTCAATATCACCACCAGCCAGAACCTCTCCCATAGGAAGTACAGATAAAGCCGACACCATCAATAATTTTTTTAACATTTTTCTTTCCCCTTCTACACGCTACAATATTTAAAAGTGAATAATATCTTATATCAAACAAAATATATTTGATTAATGTCAATGATATTAGTCTATTCCGAAAAAAACACCTAAGCATTTAATTTTTACTTTATTATTTAATATTAAAAAATGATAATCTTGTTAAAAAATTGCTAAATCTGCTTTTATTACCCACCAAATAATTTAGTTTCAACATAAACAATATTTTCTACAGAAGCGTTTAATATTAACTTATCTTTTTCTATTTCGTTCGAATTTATTCCAATAATTTTCACTCGTAATTTAGCATCAATATTGACACCAAACCGATTGTTTTTTACTTCCATTGGAGGATTATAAGGAAAATTAAAGTTTTTAAAGGTTAATTCAACAACACTATTCATCTTAGAATAATTGGATGATTTTGGTAATAAAATAGTTGCTGTTTTATGGCTTCTATCAAATGTATTGTTAGCTGCACAAGAGTTTTTCAAATTAAATGTTAATCGTTCTATTTCCATAAAATCTGGAATTTTCACACCCAGCGCGACTCGGCAGTCTGGTTCTTCTGGCAAATTTGTGTAGTGACTACATTTTAATCTTCTAAAATCACTATTAACAAGTTTCAGCTCTCTCTCAGGACCTTTGCAACTATTTTTAACCTGATTTTTATTTTCACTTGTTTTCTTGCGGTTATTAGATGGCAAACCCATCATACTCATAAATTGTTTTTTTGAACTCTCTACGACACTCTGGGAGCACTGCTGATAATTTTGCATGTTGGTAGTTTGAGTCACATCACCACAAACCTTAGTAAGACACTTCATCATTTCTTGTTGCATTGTTACAGCATTTATCCCTTTAGAGAAATCACATAGTCCATTGTTTGAACTAACATCTTCATCACTATCAACTACAGATAAATTATCTTTTTGATTCAAGCCACATTGATTTTCTTTTGCTTTGGTTAATTGCTGTTTAGCTTTAAATATTCTTTGGTTAAATTCTTCGCACCTTTCGTACTTCCTTAAAGCCTTCCGGTGAGTGTTTTTGCATTGTTTGGTTTTTGTCTTCGCATTTTCCTCTGCAGAATAATTATTACGCAACGGTGCGTTTTTAGGTTGTTGATATTTCAAACATGACATTGCTGGTTTAACTGTGTTATTTGCATAGGCTAGCCGACTAATTAAAATAAATTCATCAGGTAGTTTTTTAGCTATAATTAATAACCATTTTTTGAAACTAGAACCCATATCTTTAACATCAGAATAACTTGGTGTGGAAGCGTTTTTCTTAAAGAATCTTCCACCAATAGGCTTATCTTTATATATCTGCTCATAGGACCATCGAGAACTTATCATTCCCTCAATCATTTTTTTGTTTAACTTATTCGGTTGATATTTAGCTAGAAAAAAATCCAATATTGGTGCATTTAATACACCAAAACTATCTTGAAAATTTAAATTTTTCGGGAAGTGATAATTTTTTGCTTTAGAAATATCCTTTGTTTTTTTTGTTGCACTTTGAGCACTTTCAAATTCACTGCCTTTTTTTGACCAAACAATTTCATCATTAGGAGCAATTAACAATATTCTTTTTAATTTCGCAAATGTCGTTCGTGATTCCAGTTCTCTTTTATCTTTTGGATGAGTAAAAGAACTAACATCCATTGAAAGGTTTTCTAGCTCAATAACATATCGCCAACCAGGGCTATACCTCCCTGTTGGATGGCGGTAATTTAATAATTTGGTCGCTTTTTTTAATGACATTGGAACAGAATCTTTAAAATTTAACTTTCTATCTAATGCTAAAACATTACTCACAACACCATTGGAAATATAATCGACATTAATCATATTGATGCAATTTTTAGAATAAGAGATTTGATTCTTCTGGCAATTAACGGCATTAGGATTTGAGAAATAATTACCAATATAGCCATCGCTTATCATAAGATTATAGATGACTTTGTTTTTTGCTTTTTGGCTGACTCCACTTTTATTATTTGCAGTTACATAACTAACATTTTTTAATTCTACAGCACCTCTCATCCGCGGAATTTTTAATGATTTTGAACCTTGATCATAACTAACTTTTTTAACATTAGAAATTAACACTGTAGTTGAGAAATCTTGCGAATTCCCTAGTGCTTTTACAAAGTTTTTGACGGTATTGATCATATTTTGATTATTTTCATCAAAAGGAGCTGTACTAGTACCAGGTAAAACGCCCTTTTTAAATACTGTTAAATAATTCATACCCCACGGAATAGCTTTTAACTCTTTCGGCCAGTTAATTTGTGATCCATTAATATTTTTTACATCACCATAATTTAATATACTATTAAAATACGCTTGTTTTTGTTCCGAGTTTAATTGAGAGAGCTGTTGCCAATTAAAACTATTAAGTTTTAAGCGGTCTTTTGCTTCATTGATTTTAGCCGCTTTTGCTTCAGCCGACGTACGATAAGAAAGTATTATCTCTTGTGCCGTTTTAAGTTGTTTAACGCGTAAATTATATTCACGCCAAAATTCATTTTCTGTACGAACAATATTACTTGTTAAATATATCAGACTCTTTTTTGTCAATTCTACCGATTTAATATATAGAGCATTGTATAATCGTGAATCAAATAATCTCACCCCTTTATTTAATACGTATTTATTTATTTTTTTTACTTCTTTATTTTTCTTAACCTCCGTATTGATTTTTTCCTCCGCTATTTTTTTTGTAAGTGCCTCATCTGAGAATAATTCAACCTTATTCTTTGCTAAATGATAAGAATATGACGCGCCAGTTAAATACCTGATTACATCCTGTGAAGAATTAAAAGAGGGTTCTAACAATTTTATTTTAGTGACCGCATAATATTCTCTATATTTATTATTGCCTTCTATTAATTTTCGCGCTTTTTTGGAATTCATGGGAAAAGAAACATTGTAGAGGTAATCAGTTGATCCGGAATATCTTTGTTTTTCAAAATCTTTAGTTGCAACATATTGTCCATGAAAGAGAAATAAACGATTTTTTAATCCTCGCTTTCTACTATTTTGATAATACTGAGAAAAATCATTACTAAAAGGTTGGCTAGACAAGCGAACCGAAAATGATTGATTATCAAAGTCATACTCCCCCAAACGAACTTTTGAAACTAAATATGCTTCCTTAGGTATATTAGTTTTTTTCCAATGTTTATCAAAGGGGTTTTGTTGCTTTTTAAATAAATCAGCAATAAAATCACGTTTTTCAAATTCATTTAAATTCTCATGCCGTCCTTTTTTAGTATTCATTTTTTGAATTCTATCAATTGACGTTGCTTGACAGCCTTTATTATCATCTAAACAAAATGTTTTTTCATAATTGGCATCTTTAAGCGAATAAGCCATCATTTTAATATATTGATGCCAAAATGCCGTTTGAGAGCCATGTGGAATTGGAAAACCTACACAGTTCGATTTTGTCACCAAATAACCATTCACTCCTGAGAAACAGTCTTTATTTTTTTGCATAAAATCATAATGCAGTAATAAATATAAACTTAGGTTGTGATTATTTAACCTGGAGATAATCTGTTTGTTTTTGGGATCTTGTTTTTTCATCCCTTCAAAATTTTGTATGCCCAAACGTGGTAGGCCTCGAAAGGTTTCGTAGGTTAGTGTTTTATAATTTTTTGATGGGGACTTAATGACATGGGTCACCCCTTTTTTAATACTCACTTTTGAGGGGACGTACTTCTGATTTTTAGTTTTTTTCGGCTTTACTGCTTTTTTTGCTGATGATTGTTTTTTCTTCTTAAATTTGTTTTTTGCTTTTTTTTGCTCTTTTTTATATTTATCCTTTAAATCATCAAATAAGCCAGCATTACTCGTTGGAACATAAAGATTCACAAAGATAACAAAAGATAATATATAGGATAAAGTTTTCATAAGTTCCTTCTTTTTAATTTTTTTAATGAAACTAGTTTAACAAAGTAAACTGAATAGAAACTAAATAACATCCTAATATTTAGTTTCTAATTTTTAACTTAACCTTTTCTTTTAAACATCTAAATTAGCGACGGCCAAAGCGTTGGTTTCAATAAACTCACGTCTTGGCTCAACATCATCACCCATTAAGGTTGAAAATAGGTGATCTGCCGCCACGGCATCTTCGATAGTTACTTGAAGCATCCTTCTTGCATCTGGATCCATTGTGGTATCCCAAAGTTGCTCTGGATTCATTTCTCCTAGTCCTTTGTAACGCTGTATTCCAATACCTCGTTTAGATTGCTGCATTAACCAATCTAGCGCTTCTTTAAAGCTTGTGATCTCTTGCTGGCGACCTCCACGCTGTATGTAAGCGCCCACTTCTAACAGGTCGCTTGTATCATCTCCAAGAGCAACTATCTTTTTGTATTCTCCAGAAGAGAAAAATAACTTATCTAATATAAATATCTTTTCACTGCCATGATGTAATACATTAATCTGAGGATTAAACTCATTTCTTTCTAAATCTTCAACCAAATCAATTTCAAAACGAGTTGCCCCTGTTTTACCATCTTCGGTTAATTCTTCTTTTAATTTTTCTAACCAAATCTCTATTTTTTTAGAGTCTTTTAAATCTTCAACCGCCAATTTTGGCACATCAACTAAAGCAGTTAATATTCTAGGATCATATAATCGAGATAAACGGTCAATATCTAACTGAACTGAGCGGTAGTCGTTAACCAACGTTTCTAACGCTTTTCCTGATAATGCTGGTGCTTCTGCGTTAACATGTAACGACGCTTCATCTAATGCCATACTAGTTAAATATTCTGTTAGGCTTTCATCATCTTTAACATAAGTCTCTTGTTTACCTTTTTTTACTTTATAAAGTGGTGGTTGAGCAATGTATATATAACCCCTTTCCACTAGCTCTAACATTTGTCGATAAAAAAAGGTCAGCAATAATGTTCTAATATGTGCTCCATCAACATCCGCATCAGTCATGATAATAATACGATGATACCTTGTTTTTTCTACTTTGAATTCATCTCTCCCAATTCCACAACCTAATGCGGTAATTAAGGTTCCTACTTCTTGAGAAGATAACATCTTATCAAAACGCGCTTTTTCAACATTTAATATTTTACCCTTTAAAGGTAAAATGGCCTGGTTTTTACGGTTTCTTCCCTGCTTAGCTGAACCGCCAGCAGAGTCCCCTTCCACAATGTAAAGCTCAGATTGTGCAGGATCTTTTTCTTGGCAATCAGCTAGTTTACCTGGCAAACCAGCAATATCTAGCACTCCTTTTCGTCGAGTCATATCTCTGGCTTTTCTTGCTGCCTCTCTTGCTCTTGCAGCATCTAACATTTTACCAACAATGATTTTAGCCTCTTGAGGGTTTTCTAATAAATAATCATTAAGCTGCTGACCCATCGTTTGTTCAACTGCACTTTTCACCTCAGAAGAAACGAGTTTATCTTTTGTTTGCGAAGAGAATTTTGGATCCGGCACCTTAACAGAGATAACCGCCGTTAAACCTTCTCTTGCATCATCACCGGTTGTTTGGGTTTTACCTTTATGTTTACTGTTCACTTCTTTTTCCATATAACTGTTTAAGGTTCTAGTTAAAGCACCTCTAAAACCAGCTAAATGAGCTCCGCCATCTCTTTGTGGAATGTTGTTAGTAAAACAAAATATACTTTCTTGAAAGCCATCGTTCCATTGCATCGCAACTTCAACACCAATGCCATCATCTCTTTGAAATGAAAAGTGAAACATTTTTTCATTGATTGATGTTTTTGAACGATTTAAATAATTAACAAAAGCTTGTATCCCCCCTTCGTATTGAAAATGGTCGGCCTTACCTGTTCGTTCATCTTTTAATTTTATGCTAACCCCTGAATTTAAGAACGATAACTCTCTTAATCGTTTAGCCAAAATATCATAATGAAAGTTTGTATCAGCAAAAATTTCTGGGCTAGGATGAAACCTTAACTCGGTTCCCGTTCGTTTAGTTTCACCAATAACGGCAAGAGGAGCTTGTGGTTCGCCAAGCGCATAAGATTGCTCATGAACCTTACCTTCTCTTCGAATAGTAATGGTTAACTCATCAGATAAAGCATTTACAACGGAGATACCTACGCCATGTAAACCACCAGAAACCTTATAAGAATTATCATCAAATTTTCCACCGGCATGAAGAACCGTCATGATCACTTCAGCAGCTGAAATCCCCTCTTCTTTATGAATACCAACAGGGATACCTCTACCATCATCAGTCACAGATACCGAGTTATCGGTGTGAATGGTAACGTTAATGTCTTTACAGTGCCCGGCAAGCGCTTCATCAATAGAGTTATCAACAACCTCAAATACCATGTGATGTAAACCAGTACCGTCATCAGTATCACCAATATACATTCCTGGTCTTTTCCTAACCGCATCAAGGCCTTTAAGTACCTTAATACTAGAAGAATCATAAGTGTTTTGTTCTTGCTCGTTATTATCTGACATTATTAAATTTTTTCCTTTTAGATCTTATTACTCTCAAACTATTATAATTAATGGGTAAAAGTGCCTGTAGCAATATCATCAAGATATAATCTCTACATTCAACCTAAGTTATTTAATTTCAATCTCACTTAATATTCCATGTTCCACGTGAAACATACTAACCTTATTATACCCTTTTATAAGGGGGTTTAGCATCTCTGCTTGCAAACAAGATAAAATAATTTGCACGTTTTTTTGCTCTAGAAGAGTCTTAATTAGTAACTGCTGATTAGATTCATCAAGCTCTGATGAAAAATCATCAACAATAAAAAGACTGTCCTTTTCGGTTTTTTCTTTTAGTATTTCTGTTTGAGCTAGATATAACCCATTAACCAAAAGTTTCTTTTGCCCTCTAGATAACACGTCTTTAGCTAAGTTTTTTCCTACCTTTATTCTAAAATCACTTTTATGTGGGCCATATTGCGTATTACCAGTTAACAAATCTTTTGTTAATGATTCTTTTAATCTATCTAAAAGATTACCTGTATAACCAGAATAATAGGAAAAATTAAGTTTATCGACATGTTCAAAGTTCAACAGCCTTAATATTTTCTTTATGTGTGGTAATAATTCATTAACTAAAACTAATCGCAACTGGTCTATTTTATTAGCATTTGCCACATACTCATTATTCCAGATAGCTAATTCGTCTTGATTGCAGTTATTATTACTTGATCTTAAAAATGAATTACGTTGCTTTAACGATTTTTGAAAGTTTTTCCATACAGATTGATAACGATGTTCCACGTGAAACAATAACCAATCCAAATACTTTCTTCTTTCTAAAGGACCAGAATCGATTAAGTGATAAGATTCAGGGCTTAAAACCTGTACGGGATATATAGATGCAATTGTTGATAAGGTTGAGGTTAATAAACCATTCAACTTCATTCGTTTGCTTTTATCACTATAATTATAATTTACACCTAATTTCGTATTATCTGAGAATTGTCCAAAGAGTGTAAAATCTTTTAAATTATGTGATATTAATAAGTTTTGTTTACTTGTCCTAAAGGAGCGACCACTCACTAAATAACAAATAGCTTCTAATAAGCTACTTTTACCTGCTGCATTGTTCCCACAAATGATGTTTAAATCCGAAGATAATTTAATACTGAGGTTCTGTAGGTTCCTAAAATTAGTTGTTTTAACTTCTGAAAGAAACATTACAAAGTTGTTAATAAATTAGTTTAAAGACGCATTGGCATGACAACATATAAGCTATTACTATCGTCAGCACTTTCAATAAGTACACTGCTATTCGAATCACCTAAATTAAATTTAACAGAATCCGTTTTAATGGCGTTTAAAGCATCAACCAAATAACTCACATTAAAGCCAATTTCCATATCTTCATTCGAATAATCAACATCAACTTCAATTTCCGCTTCTTCTTGTTCTGGATTATTCGCATTAATAACTAAGCGATTTTCATTAATAGTTAGCCGTACTCCACGAAATTTTTCATTACATAATATAGAGGCTCTTGAAAAAGCATCTTTAATTGAATGTCTGTTACTTATTAAAATACGATCTGCATTTTTCGGTAATACTTTTTCATAATCAGGAAAACGTCCATCAATCAATTTTGATGTAAATACATACTGACCTAATCGGATTCGAATATGATTTGTATTAAGTTCTAAAGTACAGTTTTCTTCAGAAATTGATAATAGTTTCACAGCTTCTAAAACACCTTTTCTAGGTACAATAACCTGAACAATATCATCAGTAACCTTTTGATCTAAAACAATTTTTGATAATGCTAAACGGTGGCCATCAGTGGCAACGGTTAAAAATTCATCTCCATCTAGTTCAAACAACATGCCATTTAAATAATAACGTACATCTTGCTGAGCCATCGCAAACTGCGTTTTATCAATAAGGTTTTTAACCGTCTGACTTGGTAGCTCAAATTGAGTAGTAAATATGCTATCTTCAATATTTGGAAATTCTTGCGATGAGATTGTTGAAAGAGAAAACTTGTTTCTACCAGACTTAATTTTTAAGCGGTTCTCTTCAAGAGAAAATTCAATTAACTTATCAGCCGCTAAACTTCGACAAATATCTACTAACTTTCTAGCTGGAACAGTAATGTCCCCATCAATATATTCGCCTTCAAGATTTAAGTTGACTGACATTTCAATTTCTAGATCTGTAGCAGTAATTGATAACTTACCATTTTCAACCTTTAGTAATAAATTAGCTAATACAGGTAAAGTCTGACGCTTTTCAACAGCACCAGAAACAAGTTGTAATGGTGCAACTAATTGATTTTGTTGAATATTAAATTTCATTTCATTGGCTCCCAAAGACTATTTAACTCGATAGTATTCTAAGTAAATTAGTATAATCTTCATTGATATCTTGTAATTCTTCTTTAAGTTCTTTTATTTTACGACATGCATGCAATACTGTCGTATGATCTTTTCCACCAAAAGCCTCCCCTATCTCAGGTAAGCTTCGATTGGTAAGTTCTTTAGCTAACGACATAGCTATTTGACGAGGCCTCGCTATCGAGCGATTTCTTCTTTTAGATAATAGATCAGAAACTTTAATTTTATAATATTCTGAAACCGTTTTTTGAATATTTTCTATTCTAACCTGCTTATCTTGAGCTGCAAGTAAATCACGTAATGCATCCTTTACAAAATCAACGGTAATATCTTTTCCGGTAAATTGTGCATTTGCCGTTACTCTTTTTAAAGCTCCTTCTAATTCTCTCACATTCGCTCTAATTCGTTTTGCAATAAAAAAAGCAACTTCATGCGGTAAATCAATATTTGATTCTTCAGCCTTAGACATTAAAATAGCAACGCGAGTTTCCAATTCAGGTGGTTCAATAAAAACAGTTAAGCCCCATCCCATTCTTGATTTTAAACGCTCTTCAACACCATCAATTTCTTTTGGGTATCGATCACAAGTTAATATAACTTGTTGATTTCCCTCTAATAAAGCATTAAAAGTATGAAAAAACTCCTCTTGTGATCTTTCTTTATTAGCAAAAAATTGAATATCATCTATCAACAATGCATCAACTGAACGGTAAAAACGTTTAAATTTGTCAATTGTATTGGTTTGCAAAGCTTTTACCATATCAGCAACAAATCGTTCGGAATGGAGATATACTACTTTTCCATTAGGCTTGTTGCGTAAAATCTGATTACCGATTGCTTGCATTAAATGTGTTTTACCTAAACCAACACCGCCATAAATAAATAATGGATTATAAGCTGTGCCAGGATTCATTGACACTTGTTTGGCAGCTGCCATTGCTAATTGATTACTTTTACCTTGAACAAAGTTATCAAAAGAAAATTGTTGATTAAGATTACCCTTTCTTTGATGTAATGCGTTGTTATTTGAAACAAAATGATTATTTGTTTTTTTAGCTGTTAATGAGTTTGGGCTCGTCTTATTAACTAACTTGGTTTTTTCATAAGTTGCTTCAACAGTTAAAATATCAAATAAGATTTCTATATTATTATTATCACCTTGATTAATTATTTCATTGATTCGAGTTAAATATTTTTCTTTAACCCAATCTAAAACGAAACGATTAGGAGCTTGTAAAAAAAGTTTTTTTGAATTTGAAGTTGCTTTTAGCGGACGGATCCAAGTACTAAACTCCGTAGGTGGGAGTTCATCTTGAAGAAATTTTTGACATTTAGTCCACATAATAGAATTTATATTGATTATTATTTTTACAATGATTTATGATTAACTATCTTGTTGTTTTATAAAGATATTTATTAACACTAGTAACTTTATTAACATTAATGAATGATTTTACAACCAAGATTGTGTATTAATTCGCTAGTTTAGATCGAATTGTAAAAATGATCCACAGAATATATGATAAATTTAATATTTATTTAATAAATAATGAAAAATAGTGTTAATTGTTAAATATTTAATTCATAGTTTTGTTGAATGTTTTAGAACATTATATTTATATTAAATAGGTATAAATATGTTAATAATTGTTAAATTTGAAAAAATCAAATAGTTGTACATGTTTATTAATAGTTAGATCAGTGTTTATATAGACTTTATATACAATATTATCATTTAATTATCTTATTGTTTTATATATAAAAAAAGTACTTATACACAGAAATCTATGTTGCTTAATAATAATAACTATAAGATCTTTTTTAATTATTATTATTATTAACTTGTGGGTAAATAAAGATCGGTATTGGGAAAGTTATATGATTAAAATAATAGAAAAACTAGTATTTTTAATAAAATGGGATTAAACTAGCGCTCTTCAGGAAATTAGTAAATATTTATTTTATCCACAAAAACTAAGATTTAGGGAACGAAAATAGAAGATTTAGTATTAAAATGTTATTTTTATACCACATGTAGTTTGTTGGATGGATTTATTAGGTTCAAGAAAAAATAATTAGGGCAATTAATTTTAATTTAAGTGTTAAAACACGTTGACAGTATAATATCTATACAATAGAATTTGCGCCCCTAAAAGGTGAGTGATTATTTATGATTACTCTGAGCTAAACCAAATTAACGGAAAGAACGATGAAACGCACATTTCAGCCAAGTACTATCAAACGCAAGAGACGTCACGGATTTCGTGCAAGAATGGCAACTAAGAATGGCCGAATTATTATCAACAGACGAAGAGCCAAAGGTCGAAAAAAACTTAGCGCTTAACAACGAATATTAGTTTGTTGTAACCGGTGTTCTTGTTAAGAATTAAGAGTGAATAACCTCTCATACAGTTTTCAACGAGAACTTCGTCTACTTAGCGCTAGAGATTATAGTCGCGTCTTTGATAAAGCCATAAAAGTTCACAATAAAGCATTTACTTTACTAGTAAAAAAAAATTCAATAAACCATGCTCGTTTAGGTTTGGTGATTGCAAAAAAAAACCTTAAGTTTGCTTATCAACGTAATTTAGTCAAAAGGTTATTAAGAGAAAGTTTTCGCCACAAACATTCTCAGTTTGACCATTATGACTTAGTTATTTTGACCCGAAGAGACATTGCTGTAATGGCAAAATCCGATATAATTCGTTTTCGTGATGATTTATTTGAACGGTTTAATAAGCGCTTTAATCATAATAATTGATAACCTAAAGTCTTTAGATGAAAACTATTCTCATTCAATTAATCAAACTTTATCAAAAAACATTAAGCTTGTTTATTGGCGGAGAATGTCGATTTTATCCAACCTGTTCTACATATTCAATTCAAGCAATTGAAACCTACGGTGTTATAAAAGGCTCATGGCTAATGATAAAAAGAATTAGTAAATGCCAACCCTTACATCCTGGTGGAATTGATAATGTTCCTCCATTACCTTCAAAAAACAAAATTTGTGAGCAAGTAAAATCCACTCACAAATGCTCCATTTAAGAGACAATATTATGGAATCAGCAAAAACGTTATTATTTGTTATTTTCGCTTTTTTAAGCTTTTTGTTATATCAAGAATGGCAAGAAGATCATAAACCAGCGGTTATAGAAAAAGCAGCGATAGAAACCTCTTTAGCTACTTTCCAAGACAATACACCTATAGAAACACATTCTATAAAAGAAAATACCAATGTTGATATTTCAGCTCAAATTCCAACAGAAATAGAAAAGACTGGGCTTGTCCAGAAGATTGAAAAAAATATCCAACCAATCATAGTAACAACCGATACTTTAAAGGTTATTCTTTCTCCGGTTGGTGGTAACTTAGTTTCAGCACAACTTATTAATTATAAAGAAACGCTTGATGAAAGCTCTCAACCTATCAATATTCTCGAAAATAGAAACGGCCGAGTTTTTATCGCTTTATCGGGTTTGTATGGTAAAGGCGCACCAGATCATGACAAAAATGTTGCGACATATTCATCAGTGCAATCTAATTATGTTTTAGCCAGTGATGAAGAAAAATTGTTAGTTGATTTAACTTGGGTAAATCAAAATGGCGTTGAATACATTAAACGATTTACATTTTACTCTGGTGAATATGTTTTAGATGTAGAATATATTGTAAATAATAAATCTAACCAAAAAATTGCAAACAGAATGTTTACTGCCATTAAAAGAGACACTGAGGCAGTTGAGGGTGCAGAGCAAACAGGTTTAGGAATGCGCTCGTATTTAGGGCCAGCATTTTCTACTGAAGAAGAAAAATATCAAAAATATGAATTTGATGACTTGTTAGAGGAAGATCTTAATCAAAATACAAAAAATGGTTGGGTCGCTATTTTACAACACTATTTTGTTACTGCGTGGATCCCCATTTCAAATACAAATAATGTTATTGACACCACCTATGAAAAACGAGGTAACACTGATTTAGCGCAAATAAGAATTACTCAAGATTGGCAGTGGATTAATCCTCTACAAATTAAAACCTTTTCTTCAAAACTCTATGTTGGACCTAAAGTTCAATCTAAGTTGGAAGAAACCGCTGAAGGTTTAGATTTAACAGTTGATTATGGAATTTTATGGTGGATAGGCCAGCCTATTTTTCACTTGTTAATTTTCTTTCAGGGTTTTGTGATTAACTGGGGTCTTGCAATTATATTGGTAACAATATCCATTAAAACGCTTTTATATCCACTAGCTCGAGCGCAGTATCGATCATTTGCAAAAATGCGTTTATTACAGCCTAAAATGGCTACGATGAAAGAGCAATATGGTGATGATAAACAAAAAATGTCAATGAAAATGATGGAACTTTATAAAAAGGAAAAAGTGAATCCTTTGGGTGGTTGTTTTCCTTTATTGATACAAATGCCGGTCTTTATTTCATTGTATTGGGTGTTGATGGAAAGTGTGGAACTACGACATGCACCATTTATTTTATGGATAGAGGATATGTCGGTTATGGATCCATATTATGTTATGCCATTATTAATGGGCGGAAGCATGTATTTAATGCAAAAGATGCAACCGGTTTCACCGACTATGGATCCAATGCAACAAAAAATGATGCAAATGATGCCAGTCTTTATGACGGTATTTTTTGTGTTTTTTCCAGCGGGTTTAGTGCTTTACTGGTTAATGAATAACTTAATCTCTATCGCGCAACAACTTTATATTACTAAGAAATTTAACGCTGAAATAGAAGCAAAAAAGAAATAAATAAGCTTGCTTGAGTAAAAAATGAATTCCAATCAATCAACGATTGCAGCAATAGCCACTCCACCAGGAAAAGGTGGGGTGGCTATGATTAGAATTTCAGGCCCATTATGCCAACAAGTGGCAGAAAAAATTATCTCTCAGCAACTTTCTCCCCGTCATGCTTATTATTTACCCTTCTTAAATTCTCAACAAGAAATTATTGATCAAGGCATTGCCCTCTATTTTAAATCACCTAATTCATTTACCGGCGAAGATGTTCTGGAGCTACAAGGTCATGGCGGGCAGATTATTATGGATATGCTACTTGAGTCGGTTTTGGATTGTGGCGTTGAGTTAGCAAAACCAGGAGAGTTTTCTGAACGAGCATTTCACAATGATAAGTTAGACTTAGCTCAAGCTGAAGCCATTGCTGATTTGATAGAAAGTGGATCAAGACAAGCAGCAAAAAGTGCAATGCGCTCCCTAAGTGGCGAATTTTCTAATAAAATTAATGAGTTAGTAAAAAAAGTTATCTATTTAAGGGTATATATCGAAGCTGCAATTGATTTTCCTGAAGAAGAAATTGACTTCTTAAATGATAAAAAGATTAATCAACAAATAGCAGATATCAGAGACCACTTAGTCCGATTATTAAAAAATGCTGAACAAGGTAGTTTGTTAAGAGAGGGAATGAAAGTGGTTATTGCTGGTAAACCTAATGCAGGAAAATCCAGTTTATTAAATATTTTGGCAGGAAAAGATACGGCAATTGTTACTGATATTGAAGGTACCACAAGAGATATTTTAACAGAGCAAATAAATATAGATGGTTTGCCGTTACACATTGTTGATACGGCAGGTTTACGAGAAGCTAAAGATCAGGTTGAAAAAATAGGTATTGAAAAAGCCGTTAAAGAAATTAAGAGTGCCGATAGAATTTTGTTGGTGGTTGATTCAACAGAATCTGAAAAAATTAATTTAGCGGAGTTAAATCTTTATGTTAATTCTGAGAAAGAACTTCCTCCAATTACTGTCATAAGAAATAAAATTGATCTCACTAATCAACCAGCCTCAATTAGCGAGCTTAAGATAAATAATTTAACCATGACTTCAATTGCATTATCCGCCCAGTTAGATAATGGTGTTGAATTATTAAAGCAACATTTAAAATCCGTTGTTGGTTTTGATGCCTCAGAGTCGGGCACTTTTACGGCAAGAAGAAGACATATTGATGCGTTAATAAGGGCAGAACAACATATTAAAGAAGGTTTTTATCAATTACAGCAATTTTCTGCAGGTGAAATTTTAGCAGAAGAGCTTAAACTCGCTCAAAATTGCCTCAATGAAATCACTGGTGAGTTTACCTCTGACGCATTGCTTGGTGAGATATTTACTAGCTTTTGTATTGGAAAATAACACTGTCAACAAGCTTATATACGGAAAGCTTTCTACCTTACCCCGCTATTTTTATGACACAGCTCACATACTGACCAATATTTTTTCACAACATCACAGTTTTTACTGATAAGAATTGAAGTGATTGATAGCTAATCTATACTTTTTGTCTCTTGTTTACATAAAACCAAATAATAATGGTTTTAGGGATAAAGTAATGTCAATTCAAAAAGTTTCACTATTTCTACATGGTTTTAATTCTCGCAGTCAGTGTGCCCTTGCTGAATATATTGCTTCCAATTATGTCAACATGTATCAAATGGTTGAAACTGAAAAACAGGCAGATATTTCAATTGTAAATGTTGGAATAGAGTTTGATGAAAAGTTTGTAAAAAATAAACGAAATCAATTTCAAAAAAAACCAATACTTGTAATTAGCCAATATGATTTCGAAAATATGGATCCATTAACTTTTGTATTAAAAAAGCCTTTGGCTTATGAAGCATTGGTTGATTTGTTAGGGCAAATAAATCTAATTATCCCTAAAAACCGTTCAGTTGGTGCCGATTTGAATTACCGACTAGCCAGCAGCATTAAAAGTAAATTGCAGTTTAATAAACAAGAAAAAAACATTTTGTGTAAACAGAAAAATGTAGACTCGGTTCATTTACAAAGTTTGGTTGGAAAACAAGATACTGTGGATTTGTCTAATCCCCAAGGTATTATGCGGGTTATTTATGATCCTTCGGTGACCATATTGGCGAGTTTAAAAAAAGCAATTGAGAGAGCTCGTTACGAAAATAAAATGTTGGAGTTGATTAATTTTAATAAATCATTTGTTATTGATCCTATTACTCAAACTATTTTTACTTTTGTTAGCAGCAGTGTATTGCGTCCTCTTTGTTTATTACCTTTAAGAGAAACAAGTGTAGTAAAAAGATTAAAAAAAGGTAGAAAAAGTAACCGCTTTAATTTTTTGATGCAGTATTGTGATTCTGAAGTGACAGAATGGCGTTGGGATAGTTTTTTATGGAAAATGAGTTTGTGGACATCTCGAGGAAAAATACCAAAAAATATTGATATTCATTTACCTGTTTATTTATCAGAGTGGCCAAACTTGACTAAATTAGAAAAGATTCCTCATGCTATTAATATAGCTGCGTTAATGTATAAGCAGGCACTGACTTTATCTGAAATAGCGAATCAACTTGCCATACCTCAGCGATACGTTTTTGCCTTTTTTAATGCCGCCTATAATTTAGGTATCGCAGATAATAGTGATAGACAGTGTGATCAGTTTTATACCAGAAATATCAACGAACTATCAAAAAATAAGGGTTTATTATTGCAAGATACAGCGCAACTATTTATGAATTATTCAAGCCAAAAACATCCTACGGAATTAGTTAAAGTCCGGAGAGCTCTTTAGTGGAGCCCAACATTATATTTGTTGGTCCTAGTTGCTCGGTAACCAATCATGTTATAAAAAAAATATCAGGAGTTCAGCAGTTAAAAAGAGGAAAGCAACAATCGTCAGGAAATATGGTTTTATTATCCCATTTCTTTGAATATTCTACGATTAAGATAAATGAAAAAACGTCTATACGTTTGATTAACTGTAAGAGCTATGAATTAGCGAATCTTTTAGAAAAATCTTGGTCAAAAAACTTGATGGGAATGGTTGTATTATTAAACTCTAATATTGCGGCAATCGAAGACCAGTTAGAGACAATAGTAAAATATTACCCCCCCTCCTTTTTTACACAAGGTCTATCCATTGGTATTATTGAAACGAAAAATTCTAGTGGTCATTTAAGAGAGAAAATCATCAAAAAAGTGGATGATTTAAATCTAAAAGCGGCGGTATTTGATGTTGATATTACCAATCATGAATCATTATCATTACTGGTTCAGTCATCAATTACCTCAAGTCTTTATTGTGCATAGAATAATGTGAATTAATAATTCACATTAAATGCTTATTAAACCTATCAAAATGGAAGTTAATGCTCAGCATTGAGTAATATGATGGCATCAATATCATTAAACGAAAAAGGTAACAAACTTTCACCCTTAAATTTTAACTGCCTAATTCTAATGCCTTGGTGATTCACCGAGTCTAAATAACCTTCAATTGTTATATCATTTTTTAATAGGATTAAGATTTTTGTACCAAGATAATTGGTTAAGCCCGTTTTACTCAACTTTAGTTTTATTTTTTTTGTTTTAGATGTTCCGTTTTTAGAATCTGTATTATGTCCTAGTTTTATTAATTCTTTTTTTGGATCCTCAATTCCTAATACAGGATCAATTTTTTGTTTGTTTAATTTAATGCTCAATCCCGTTTGTTGTTGATATTTTTCAATAGGTAAAAATGGTATTTGAGAAAACTTTTTACCTTCTTGCAAATTAAATAATATATCGATCTCTTGTGGGGCATAAATGAATTTGGCATAGGTTTCGGCGCTTTTTTCATTAATGAGCAATAGATTATCTTTAGCTTTTTGTGCAATAAAAGTAGTAAATAAAGAATCAAAATCATCTTTATTAAGATTAAGTGTTTGCAAACATTTTTGAGTGTTTTGTTGCAACCATGTTATTTCAGAAAACCTTAGTGATAAATCACTGACATACTGTGAGTCATTAATTTGTTGAGAAAAATTATTTAATTTGAAGCTGCCAGACAATTGACTAAACTCTTTACTAGAAAAATCAAAATTAACAAGGCTTTCATCTGCAGTTAGATTTATTTGAAATGTACTATTGATTCCAAATTTTATAAACGGTAATTGAGTTTCTAATTTATCAAGACAATATTTAGGGTAAAAATATTTTAATAAGTCAGTTGTGTAATGAAGGTTAAATAGGGAAAAAAGTTCTTTAACTTGGTTGCTTTCACCATGGTTTAATTTAATTGAAACTAAAGACGGATACTCATTGTAAATAATGCGTTCTTCGGCATTGAGGAAATCAAAAATACTCGGAGGAATAATTTCAATGGTGTCTGCGGTAAATAAAGGTTCTTCGGAATCAAGAAAATATGAAACCTCTTCTAAGGAAACATTGCCACTTAAGTTAATCCATAACCACTGATACTCAAATTCTCCACCGGTTGTGTGAGTAACAATAAAAGCATCTATTCCTTTTTTGGCTTGTATAACAAAATACAAATAAGGAACAAGAGAAATAATCAACAGATAAAATAGTGATCGGATTAAAAAGGGTTTAATTTTTCTCATGTTGGTATGCTCGTATTAAAAATTAATGGCGGATCGATATTTTCAATTAAAAATTAACATTATTGATAAAAGTATAGAGTGAGGTAATTCATTATTTTTTAAATCATAATATGATTTACTCTATATCACCATCAAAATAGAGTCATATTTAAACTTTTTGTTCATTTATTAGCCTGTTTTAGGTAAACTCCCTCTCCTTTTTTAAAATTGCGTTTGTATTATGATATTTGACGAAAAATTTGATGTAATTGTCATTGGTGGTGGTCATGCAGGCACTGAAGCCGCGTTAGCTGCTGCGCGCATGCAAGCTAAAACTTTATTGGTTACTCATAATATAGAAACGTTAGGACAAATGAGTTGTAACCCCGCAATTGGTGGAATTGGCAAAGGCCATTTGGTTAAAGAGGTTGATGCTATGGGTGGCATAATGGCCACCGCAATTGACCACGCTGGAATTCATTTTAAAAAATTGAATGCTAGCAAAGGGCCAGCCGTAAGAGCAACTCGTGCTCAAGCAGACCGAGCATTGTATAAAGCGTTTATTCGGAAAACTTTAGAAAATCAATCTAATTTACAAATTTTTCAACAATCCGTTGATGATCTGTTATTAGAAAATGATCGAGTTATCGGCATTGTGACTGAAATGGGTTTAACTTTTCATGCAAAAACAGTGGTTTTAACCGCGGGGACGTTTTTAGCCGGAAAGATCCATATTGGTTTATCAAATTATTCGGGCGGACGCGCGGGCGATCCACCTTCTATGGGCTTAGCTAAACGGTTAAGAGAATTACCATTTAATGTGCAACGGCTTAAAACGGGAACACCACCTCGTATAGACGGGAGGACGATTAATTTTAATGATTTAGAGCCTCAACATGGTGATACGCCTACCCCTGTTTTTTCCTTTTTGGGTAAGATCTCCCAGCATCCTCAGCAAATTCCTTGTTTTATCACTCATACTAATCAAGCAACGCATGACATTATTCGTATGGGCATGGATCGCTCTCCTCTGTTTACAGGAGAAATTGAAGGAGTCGGGCCTCGTTATTGTCCTTCAATAGAAGATAAGGTGGTTAGATTTTCAGAAAAACAGAGTCATCAAATTTTTATTGAACCAGAAGGTTTAAATACTCATGAAATTTATCCCAATGGAATTTCAACGAGTTTGCCTTTTGATGTACAGCTAAATTTAGTCCGTTCGATTAAAGGTTTTGAAAATTCGCATATTACTAGACCTGGCTATGCGATTGAATATGACTATTTTGACCCAAGAGAATTAAAAAGTTGTTTAGAAACAAAATATATTGAGAATTTGTTTTTTGCAGGCCAAATTAATGGAACCACGGGTTATGAAGAAGCGGCGGCACAAGGTTTAATTGCAGGATTAAATGCAGCACTTAAAGTTCAAGATAAACCAACTTGGTCTCCGAGCCGTGAACAAGCTTATATAGGGGTAATGATTGATGATTTAATTACTCGAGGAACACAAGAGCCTTACCGTATGTTTACTTCAAGAGCTGAATATCGCTTAATGTTGCGTGAAGACAATGCTGATTTGCGTTTAACGGAAAAAGCATTTCAGTTAGGCCTGTTAGAAGAATCACGGTGGCAGCAACTAGCCAATAAAAGAGATGCAATTGATACTGAATTAGCCAGATTGAAAAGTACTTGGATTCAGCCAAGCAGTGAAGCTGCAAAAAAATTATCATCATTATTAAAGAAACCACTTTCAAGAGAATATAGCCAATTAGACTTATTAAAACGGCCTGAATTAACGTATCAAAAAATGGATCAGTGTATTGATGACTTTGCTGATGATTTGCAGCCTGAAGTTAAAGAGCAAGTTGAGATCCAAGCCAAGTATTCTGGTTACATTGATCGTCAAAAAGATGAAATCGAAAGAAACAAAAAACAACAAGATGTTGTTTTACCTCAAGATTTAGATTATTCCAGTGTTGGAGGTTTGTCTTCAGAAATTATACAAAAACTTAGTTTCACAAAACCTGAAACAATTGGCCAGGCAAGTCGGATTTCTGGTATTACGCCTGCGGCTATTTCACTGTTGCTGATTATGTTAAAAAAGAAAAATTATAAGCAAAAAAATAATTTAACTAAAAAAATTGGCAACAAATAATGGCTATTGAGGGTTTGCTTAAACAAGGTTTATTGCAGTTAGAACTATCCGCTAGTGAACAACAACAAAGTAAACTACTGCTTTTGTTAGATGAGTTATTAAAGTGGAATAAAGCTTATAATTTGACCGCTATTAAAAGCGCTAAAGACGCGTTAGTTTTGCATTTGTTAGATAGTTTGTCTGTAGCCCCCTATATTCGGCAAAATCATCTTGTTGATGTAGGTACAGGTGCTGGATTTCCTGGCTTGCCTTTAGCCATTATGCTACCCAAAGTGAAATTCACCTTGTTGGATAGTAACAATAAAAAAATACGCTTTATTCGTCAGCAAATTCATCTATTAGAATTAAGTAATGTGGATGTTATACATTCGCGAGTAGAAAAGGTTAAAGCAGAATCGTTTGATGGGATAATCTCAAGAGCCTTTGCATCAATTCCCGATATGGTTAATCAAACACAGCATTTGTTATCTGAAAATGGTTGTTGGTTAGCCATGAAGGGTCATTATGTTGCTTCAGAAATTAAAGAAATTACGGGTTTGGTTGAAGAGGTTGCACATCATCAATTACAAGTTCCAGGTTTGTCCGCAGAGCGATGTTTAATCGAATTAAAACTTCGATAATGTCTATTAACCAAAGAAATCACAGAGTTGTTATTGATCATCTTAAAGATCACCCTATAATGGATGGTTCGATTTGATAGAATTTTGTTTGGATAAGTCCTTTTGTTCGTCAAATAAAAGTAAATAACTATAAGAAAAACAATAAGATAAAAAATATTAAGTAAATTTATGCTTGATAAATTTTGAGTTTAAGAGGTTGTTGTGGGAAAGATTATTGCGGTTACAAATCAAAAAGGTGGTGTTGGTAAAACAACGAGCAGCATCAACATTGCGGCATCACTTGCCGCGACTAAGCGTAAGGTTTTGCTCGTTGATCTTGACCCTCAAGGTAATGCCAGTAGTGGTTGCGGTATTGAAAAGGATGATTTAGAACATCACATATTAGATGTTTTGTTAGGTGAAGCCACAGCAAAAGAATGTTTAATTAATGCCGAGCAAGCCGGATTTTATGTTTTGCCTGCCAATTCAGATTTAGCTTCAGCAGAAGCGCATTTGTTAACCACAGATAATAAAGAAAATTTACTTAAGCTAGCATTAGCAGATTTAAAAGAAGAATTTGATTATATTTTTATTGATTGCCCTCCTTCATTAAGCATTTTAACCGTTAATGCTTTAGTTGCTGCTGATAGTGTGATGATACCAATGCAATGTGAGTATTATGCTTTGGAAGGTTTGAAAGCGTTATTAAGTACAGTTGAACAAATCACAGAGCATGTTAATCCTAATCTTCACATCGAAGGTTTATTAAGAACCATGTACGATCCAAGAAATAGGTTGGCGGTTGAAGTATCAAATCAATTACACGAACATTTTGGAGAAAAAGTTTATCGAACTGCGATACCAAGAAACGTTCGTTTAGCTGAAGCGCCTAGTTATGGTATGCCAGCTCTTATGTACGATAGACTGTCTCGTGGCGCAAAAGCCTATTTAAGTTTAGCGGGTGAAATGATTCGTCGACAAGATATAGCCAATGAAGCTAGCCATTAAAATAATTAAAATTTAAGTTTAGAGTAATCGAATATGAAAAAAAAATTAGGTCGTTCGCCGTTAGATGCGTTTTTAAGTAAACCTAAAAAGACAGCATCTGGAGAAATTGTTGCGCAAACACCAGCACAAGGCGAATTGCAAAAATTGCCCATTGAGTTTTTACAGCCTGGCCAATATCAACCAAGAAAAATAATGGCAGATGATGCACTTGAGGAATTAGCGAGTTCAATTAAAGCTCAAGGCATTATTCAACCGATTGTTGTTAGAGAGTTAAGTAAAGATAAATATGAAATTATTGCTGGCGAACGTCGATGGCGGGCTTCTCAACTTGCTGAACTCGATACTATTCCTTGTTTAGTTAAAGACATTCCTGACGAAGCCGCTATAGCGATGGCGTTGATTGAAAATATTCAACGTGAAGACTTAAATGCTATGGAAGAAGCGGTAGCCTTACAAAGATTGATGCAAGAATTTGAATTAACTCATCAACAAACCGCTGATGCGGTTGGTAAAAGTAGAACAACGGTGACTAATTTATTAAGGCTATTATCATTAACTGAAGCTTGCCGTACTTTACTTGAAAGAGGTGACTTGGAAATGGGTCATGCTAGAGCATTATTATCACTGCCGAGCGATGAGCAAACATCGATAGCAAGAGTCGTTGTTGCAAAAGGGTTGACTGTAAGGGAAACAGAAAAATTGGTTCGCCAAGTTAACTCACCGGTTAAAGCAAAATTTGATGCAAAAGGCGACCCGCATATCGACCAATTAGAGCGCCGTATTTCTGATAAAATTGGTGCGCCTATTAAGCTGCAACATGGACCAAAAGGTAAAGGAAAATTAATTATTCAATATAACAGCTTAGATGAGCTTGATGGTGTATTAAAACATTTGGGTGTTGAGCAACAGTAATATGACCATTGCAAGTCTCGATCAATTGCAGCAGTTGAGCTCTTGGGTTACAAAAAAAACACCGGTTAGGTGTATTAATATCATTCAAGAAACGCCTGATGTAAAAACATTTCAATTTGAAGCGATAGAAGCACAATTATTTCATTTTAAGCCGGGTCAATTTGTTGGTATGCAGTTTGAGATTAATGGTGAAAAGCATAACCGATCTTATACTATCGCTTCTTCACCTAGCAGACCTCATTGTTTAGAGTTGACCATTAAAAAAGAAGTTGGCGGTATCGTTTCTCCTTGGCTTCATGAAAATATTTCAATTGGTTCAAGTATAGAATTAAGAGGACCTGCAGGCCGTTTTAATGGTTTAGATCTTGAATCAAAAAAAGTCTTATTAATTTCAGCGGGTTCAGGCATTACTCCAATGATGTCAATGGCTCGCTTTTGGACAGATACCCAACCCAACAAAGATATTCAATTTGTAAATTGGGTTCGAGCCGTTGAAGATATTATTTTTAGACGTGAATTAGCATTAATGGATTATAAGTATAGCCATTTTAATTTAGAGGTCATTTGTACTCAGCCAGGCTTAAGCTCTAATTGGTTAGGTCGGCGAGGACGAATTAATCAAACCGTATTAACTGATATAATCTCAGATCTGAATGAGCGAGTTGTTTTTTGTTGTGGTCCTGAAGGTTTTATGACACAAGTCAAAAGCATCTTAATGCAATTAGATTTTAATATGGATTATTACCATGACGAATCATTTGACCCAGGCGGTAAGAAAAAAACAAAGCGACGAGTGGAATCTAATAAAGTTGAGCAAGTGCAAGCTCATCAAGCTTGTGGTCCATTTGAAATTGAATTAGTGAAATCGAATCGAATTATAAATATTGAAGATAATGAATATTTATTAGAAAAATTAGAGAGCGAATCAATTGAGATTGATTCAGGTTGCCATGCTGGAAATTGCGGCACTTGCCAAGTTAAAAAGCTTTCAGGCGAAACAGTGACTCAAAATGAGGCAGGATTACAAGATGCACTCAAGAATAGCGGTTACATATTGACTTGTACAACTCAACTTAAATCAAATATAAAATTAGACTTATAATCGTCTATTGACGGAGTGCCTAAATGATATTCTTTGGAACAAAAGCTAAAATGGTTTCTGGGCAAGTAATTGAACTGCCTCCTTGCCCTAGTTGCGAAAATAAAGAATTTGTTACATTTGGCATTATTCGTTATTTTCATCTTTATTGGATCCCAACATTTATTACTTCAAAAAAAGTCGGTGTCGAATGTGTTCATTGTAAAAAAACAATGCTTGGTAAAGAAATCCCTTTGGATTTAGCCAAACAAATTAAATCATCGGTTTTTACTAAAGGGCAGTCTTTGCCGTTATTTACCGGGCTATTCATTATTGCTGTATTAGGTATTTTATTAGCAAAATCAGTGCATCAAAATAATTTAAATGAAGCTGAATATATTCAATACCCAGCAAATAATGATATTTATATCGTTGACTTTAAAAAGCTATTCCCCAATTCTGATGCAGATTATAAATATGGATTATTGAAGATTAAAAGTATTGTGAGCGGTGAAATTGAATTTCAAGTAGGTAATATGGTTTACAACAAACGTTCAGGCTTAACCAAAGATATTAGCAGCAATAAAACATCAAGGGATTCCTATTACGATGATGAACCTTATTATGTTGATGTTGACAAACTTAAGAAAATGAAAGGTTTAGGTATCATTGATTCTATTAAGCGGCAATAAAACACTTTAAAAACAGCAGGTTAGCCGTTATGAGGAGGAGGTTATAATAAATATATCAAAGTGAATTTTTTGATATAGACAATATACTTTAGAAAAATGTAAATAAATAAGTATTTATATGCTCTATAGGGTTGCTTCTAAACACGTTGATCACTATAATTTCCGCCGCATTCAGATGGTTGCACGAGATCGCATAAAAATATGCAATTTCCACCAGTTTGAACTAACTTGTATTAAGCCTGATTAAAGTGAGTTATCAATGAGTCATGTATTAATCAAGCATGGATACCAACAAGCAAAAAAATTGTTATTGATTCAACTATTATTAATCGTTGTTATTTCGTTTTTTGCTTTGTTTAAAGAATTTGAGATAGCAATAGCATTGTTATCTGGCGGAATAGCAGTCCTTTTAGGAAATAGCTATTTTGTTTATAAAGCATTTTCAAAAACTGGCGCACAACAAAATAAGAAAGTCGTTGGCGCGTTTTATATTGGCGAAAGTGTAAAAATAGTAATATCAATAACGTTACTCGCTATTGCTTTTACTGTTTTGGCAGGATTTGAGATTTACGTATTAGTTGGATATATTGCGGCGTTATTGAGTCAGTGGTTAGCGCCGATTATAGTAAAAACCCATTAAATGGTTCAAATTTAATTGTTAAGGCTAATGAGTTTATGAGCGAACAAACAAGTACAGGTTATATTAAGCATCATCTGCAAAACTTGCAGATCTGTTCTACTCAGGAGGGTTGGCAGTTTAATACATCCGAAAACCCGACTTTGTGTAAAAATAATTTTAATACTTTTAATGTTGATAGCATTTTCTTCTCTTTATTACTGGGTTTAGTTTTTTTGTGGGGCTTTAGAAGTGCTGCAAAAAAAGCAACCACGGGTGTTCCGGGAAAATTTCAAGCTTTTATAGAACTTATTATTGATTTTGTTGATACCAACGTAAAAGATACCTTTCACGGTAAAAACAGAATGATTGCCCCACTAGGTTTAACTATTTTTGTTTGGATTTACATGATGAATTTAATGGATTTAATTCCTGTAGATTGGATCCCTGGTATCGCACATTTAATTGGTATACCATTTTTAAAAGTGGTACCAAGCACAGATGTCAATGTCACCTTTGCTATGTCATTGTCAGTTTTTGTTTTAATTATTTTTTACAGCTTAAAGATTAAGGGTATTGTTGGGTTCACTAAAGAGTTAACCTTAAATCCTTTTAATCATTGGGCCGCCATTCCAATTAACTTGATTTTGGAAGGAGCCGCGTTAATTGCTAAGCCTCTTTCATTAGCGTTACGGCTATTTGGTAACATGTACGCAGGTGAATTAATTTACATATTGATCGCTATGATGGGTTTGTATCAGTTACCGCTACATTTTGGTTGGTCAGTACTGCATTTATTAGTGACGTTTTTACAAGCCTTCATCTTTATGATGTTGACTGTTGTGTATCTTAGTCTTGCACATGAAGATCATTAGATAGATATTTTTAATCATTTTATATAAATTTTTAACTTTAAATTTTAACAATCCTTATTAGGGGAACATTATGGAAACAGTAATCGGTTTTACCGCAATAGCAGTCGCTCTTCTTATCGGTCTTGGTGCACTAGGTGTCGGTATCGGTATGGGACTTTTAGGTGGTAAATTCTTAGAAAGTGCTGCACGTCAACCAGAACTAGCGCCAATGTTACAAGTAAAAATGTTTATTGTTGTTGGTTTACTTGATGCGGTAGCAATGATTGGTGTTGGTATTGCATTATTCTTTACTTTTGCAAACCCATTTGTTGAATTGCTTGTTGCAAATACTCCTGCTTAATCACTCTCGAGTTAATAATTAACCGACATTAGAGGAGATAGCTGTGGATTTTAATATGACTTTGATTGGCCAAACAGTTGCAATGATCGCATTTGTTTGGTTTACAATGAAATACATCTGGCCACATCTTGATGCAGCAATTGTTGAGCGTCAGGAAAAAATAGCTGAAGGTTTAGCGGCGGCAGATAAAGGTGAGCATGATTTAGAGCTTGCCAAAAAGCATGCGGCAGAAACTATGCGTACAGCTAAAGATAAAGCGGCTGAATTGCTTGATCAAGCTAAAAAACGTCATTCAGAAATTGTTGATTCTGCTAAAGATGATGCACGAGCTGAAGCAGATAAGATTAAAGCCGGCGCACAAGCTGAAATAGAGCAAGAAGTTCATCGCGCACGTGAAGAGCTTCGTAAGCAAGTTTCAGTATTAGCAATTGCTGGTGCAGAAAAAATTCTACAACGTAGCATTGATGCATCTGCGCAGGCAGATATTCTCGATAGCTTAGTTGCTGAACTTTAGAACAGTTATAATAGAAGCAAAGGTGGCCCATGGCTGAATTAACAACATTAGCAAGACCTTACGCAAAAGCAGCTTTTGAGCATGCAATTGAAGCAAAGCAATTGGCCGAATGGTCGGAAATGCTAGCTTTTGCCTCTCAAGTTGTCAGCGACGAGTCGATGCAACAGCTATTAACAAGCCCTCATCTTACTAAACAAGATCAAAAAGATGCCATGTTAAAAGTTTGTGGTGATAGGTTTGACAGTCAGTCAGTTAACTTCATCCAATTATTAGCTCAAAACGGACGACTTTTGGCTTTACCTGAGATTGAAGTGTTATTTAACTTTTTGCGCAGCGAGTTTGAAAAAACTATCGAAGCACAAGTTACTTCAGCTTCAGAGTTAAGTGAGCAACAAATTACTCAATTAAAAGAAAAACTAGCGGCAAAATTAGGTCGTCAAGTTGAAATTAGTGTTGAGTTAAACACTGATTTATTGGGTGGCTTGATTATTCAAGCAGAAGATTTAGTCATTGATAGTTCAGTACGCGGTCAGCTTGCTAAACTGTCTGAGGCATTAAACGTATAACTTTATAGCGATACGATTGACGTAAAACTATTTAACGTAACACTATTTAACGTAATATTAGAGGAAGGCAGAGCATGAGTATGCAACTGAATCCATCAGAAATCAGCGAATTAATTAGACAAAGAATTAATGACTTTGAAGTTGTTTCTGAAGCAAGAAATGAAGGTACGATTGTTAGTGTAGCTGACGGTATCTTAAAAATTCACGGCCTTGCAGAAGTAATGCAAGGTGAAATGATCGAATTGCCTGGCGGCAAGTTCGGTTTAGCGCTTAATCTTGAACGCGATTCTGTCGGAGCGGTTGTTCTAGGTGACTATTCAGACATTATCGAAGGTCAAAAAGCAAAATGTACAGGACGAATTTTAGAAGTTCCAACGGGTGAAGCTATGCTTGGCCGTGTTGTTGATGCATTAGGGAATCCAATTGACGGAAAAGGTCCAATTGAAGGCGCGACTTATGAGCCAGTAGAAAAAGTGGCTCCAGGTGTAATTTCTCGTCAATCGGTTGATCAACCTGTACAAACTGGTTATAAAGCAGTTGATGCAATGATTCCAGTTGGCCGTGGCCAACGTGAGTTAATCATTGGAGATCGTCAAACAGGTAAAACAGCTTTAGCGATTGATGCAATCATCAATCAAAAAGATACTGGGATCCGTTGTGTATATGTTGCAATTGGGCAAAAGTCATCAACTATTGCAAATATTGTACGTAAATTAGAAGAGCACGGTGCAATGGCTAACACTATTGTAGTTGCAGCTTCTGCATCAGATGCAGCGGCATTGCAATTTATCGCACCATTTGCTGGTTGTACAATGGGTGAATACTTCCGCGATAAAGGCGAAGATGCTTTAATCGTATATGATGATTTAACTAAGCAAGCTTGGGCATACCGTCAAATTTCATTATTACTTCGTCGTCCACCAGGGCGTGAAGCTTACCCAGGTGATGTTTTCTATCTTCATTCACGTTTATTAGAGCGTGCTGCAAGAATTAATGCAGACCATGTTGAAAAATTAACAAATGGTAAGGTTAAAGGAAAAACAGGATCTTTAACGGCATTACCAATTATCGAAACACAAGCAGGTGATGTATCTGCATTTGTACCAACTAATGTAATTTCGATAACAGATGGTCAGATTTTCTTAGAAACTGATTTATTTAATGCGGGTATTCGACCTGCTGTAAATGCTGGTTTATCGGTTTCTAGAGTGGGTGGTGCGGCACAAACTAAAATCATCAAAAAACTAGGTGGCGGTGTTCGTTTAGCATTAGCTCAATATCGTGAATTAGCGGCATTTGCTCAATTTGCTTCAGATTTAGATGATGCAACTCGTGCACAGTTAGAACATGGTCAACGAGTAACTGAATTAATGAAACAAAAACAATATGCCCCAATGTCGGTTGCGATTATGGCTGTGTCATTGTTTTCTGCTGAAAAAGGTTTCTTAAAAGATGTTGAGTTAAATAAAATTGAAGATTTTGAGGCGGCTTTACTTGACCACATGGCAAGTAATGAAAAATCGCTTATGGATTTAATTAACGAAAACGGCGATTACAATAAAGACATTGAGTCTAAATTAAACGCTGCGATTAAGAAATTTAAAGAATCAGCTACTTGGTAGCATAAAGTTCTCTTACCTTTGTAAGAGAAAGTTTTAATTAATTATACTGGGAACAACCTATGGCGGTCGGAAAAGAAATTCGCACCAAGATTGGAAGTATTAAAAATACTCAGAAAATCACCAGTGCTATGGAAATGGTCGCTGCGAGCAAAATGCGTAAAGCACAAGATCGCATGGAAGCTACCAAGCCATATGCCGAAAGAATTCGTTCTGTGATTGGCCATTTAGCAATGGGGCATACTGAGTATAAACATCCTTATATCATCGAGCGTGAAGTTAAGCGAGTTGGTTTTATCATGGTTTCAAGCGACCGTGGTTTATGTGGTGGTTTAAATACTAATCTTTTTAAAAATGCATTAAAAACAATGCAAAAATATCAACAGCAAGAAGTTGAATTGGATTTATGTTTAATTGGTTCTAAAGCGGCAGCATTTTTTAACCGTTTTGGTGGCAATGTTGTTGCAAAAACAAACGGTTTAGGTGATAGGCCTTCAGTTACTGATTTGATCGGTACGGTTAAAGTCATGTTAGATGCTTATGATGATGGTCGAATTGACCGCTTGTATCTGGTTCATAATGAATTTGTGAATACCATGATTCAAGAGCCAAAAGTACTTCAGTTATTACCTGTTGAAAAACAACAAGAAGATGAGCTTCAACATCATTGGGATTATATTTATGAACCTGATGCGAAAGAACTTTTAGACGTATTGTTGGTTCGTTATATCGAATCACAAGTATATCAAGGTGTGGTAGATAACATTGCTTGTGAGCAAGCTTCACGTATGGTGGCTATGAAAGCGGCGACTGATAATGCCGGCGATATTATTGACGAGCTTCAATTAATTTTTAATAAAGCCCGTCAAGCAGCAATTACCCAAGAGATTTCTGAAATTATTAGTGGAGCTGCCGCTGTTTAAGCGTTAGAAAACCAATAAATAAAAGAATTTTTGTTAACGAAATTTAATGATTTAATAAAATAGAGGAATAAACAATGAGTAACGGTAGCATTGTTGAGATTATTGGCGCAGTAGTAGATGTGGAATTTCCACGTACTGATGTCCCTAAAGTGTATGACGCTCTCAATATCGAAAACAGCATCATCGTTTTAGAAGTTCAACAGCAATTAGGTGACGGCGTTGTTCGTTGTATTGCGATGGGTTCTTCTGAAGGTATGAGTCGTGGCATGAGTGTCACTAACACTGGAAAAGCAATTCAAGTTCCCGTTGGTCAAGAAACTCTTGGTCGTATCATGGATGTTTTAGGTAATCCAATTGATGATGCCGGCCCGATTGGTGAAAAAGAAAGAATGTCTATTCACCGTAAAGCGCCTAGTTACGAAGATCAAGCGGCCGCTAATGAATTATTAGAAACGGGTATCAAAGTTATCGATTTAATCTGTCCTTTTGCTAAAGGTGGTAAAGTTGGTTTGTTTGGTGGTGCTGGTGTTGGTAAAACAGTCAACATGATGGAACTTATCCGTAATATCGCTACTGAGCATAGTGGTTTCTCAGTATTTGCTGGTGTTGGTGAGCGTACTCGTGAAGGAAACGATTTTTACCACGAAATGAAAGATTCGAACGTACTTGATAAAGTATCTCTAGTTTACGGTCAAATGAATGAGCCTCCAGGAAACAGACTACGAGTTGCTTTAACGGGACTAACCATGGCTGAAAAATTCCGTGATGAAGGCCGTGATGTATTATTATTCATTGATAATATCTACCGTTATACCTTAGCGGGAACTGAAGTATCTGCATTATTGGGTCGTATGCCATCTGCGGTTGGTTACCAACCAACATTGGCAGAAGAAATGGGCGCACTTCAAGAGCGTATCACTTCAACTAAAACGGGTTCCATCACTTCTATTCAAGCGGTCTATGTACCTGCAGATGATTTAACCGATCCATCGCCTGCAACAACATTCGCCCATTTAGATGCGACAGTTGTACTTTCTCGTCAAATTGCTGAGTTAGGTATTTATCCAGCAGTTGATCCATTGGATTCAACATCACGTCAACTTGATCCGTTAGTGATTGGTCAAGAGCATTATGATACAACTCGTGGTGTTCAATCAGTATTACAACGTTATAAAGAATTGAAAGATATCATTGCCATTTTAGGTATGGATGAGTTATCTGAAGAAGATAAGCAAACGGTAACGCGTGCTCGTAAAATCCAAAGATTCTTATCTCAACCATTCTTTGTTGCAGAAGTATTCACTGGTTCTCCAGGTAAATATGTTTCTCTTAAAGATTCTATTGCTGGATTCCAAGGAATTCTTAATGGTGAATACGATCATTTGCCAGAGCAAGCATTTTACATGGTTGGAACAATTGAAGAAGCAGTAGAAAAAGCTAAAACTCTTTAATTTGATAAGAGATATAGGAATCTGACTATGTATACATTTCAATTAGAAATCGTAAGCGCTGAAAAATCTATTTTTTCTGGCGCTGTCAATTCGCTGGTTGCAACAGGTGAGTTAGGAGAGTTAGGTATATCTCCAGGGCATGCACCATTATTAACGTCATTAAAACCCGGCGCTGTTAAAGTGTTAGATCATGAAGGAAATGAAGAACATTATTATGTTTCTGGTGGTATGTTAGAAGTACAACCACATGTGACTACTATTTTAGCAGACACAGCTTCACGGGCAGATGATGTTGATGAAGCTGCGGCTATTGCCGCTAAAGAAGCGGCTGAAGCAGCAATGGCAGATCAAAATTCAGAGATTGAATATTCTGCGGCAGCGGCCGAACTTGCTGAAGCGGTTGCTCAGTTAAGAACACTACAAGCGATTAGAAAAAAATTAGGACATTAATTTTTTGTTAATGTTAAAAAGCGCCTTATGGCGCTTTTTTTATGTTTGTTGTAAGCTAAAGTTAAGGTTAGACTCTAAAACATAAACCGTTATATTTTATATTAAGGATCATTTTTCAATGGAAATCCAAACAATTTTATTAGCTGCAGGTAAAGGAAGTCGAATGAAGTCGGACTTACCAAAGGTTTTGCATCAGCTTGCGGGTAAGCCTTTAGTTCAGCATGTTATTGATAGTTGCCAATCTATGGGAGCTACTGACTGTCATTTAGTGGTTGGGCATGGAGCAGAAAAAGTGAAAGAAATGGTTGTTGGAGGAAAAGTTTCACTGACTTTTGCCGAACAAAAGGAACAATTAGGTACTGGACACGCAGTAAAAATGGCGTTACCTGACTTGGCAGATGACTCCCCAACTTTGATTTTGTACGGTGATGTACCACTAATTCACCATGATACATTAACTGAGTTAGTTGATTTACATCTAAAAAACCCTAAAGGCATTGCGTTAATGACTTGTTATTTAGATGATCCCACAGGTTACGGTCGTATTGTTAGAGATGCTAATCAATCAGTAACAGGTATTGTTGAACATAAAGATTCAAACGATGAAGAGAAAAAAATTAATGAAATCAATACAGGTATTCTCTGTTGTAATTCTGACCAACTAAAAGATTGGATTGCTCGTTTAAATAATGATAATGCACAAGGTGAGTTTTATCTGACAGACATTATCGCAATGGCTGTTAATGATGGGCATGTTGTTGAAGCCGCTCAACCAGAAAATTTGTATGAAATAGAGGGTATTAATACGTTAAAGCAATTGGCAGAACTTGAACGAGTTTGGCAAAAAGCATTAGCCAATCAGCTGATGGATGCTGGTGTGACCTTAAGAGATCCAAATCGCTTTGATTTACGTGGTAAATTATCTTGTGAAGCCAGCGTAATAATTGATATAAATTGTTTAATTGAAGGAAATGTTCTGTTACAACAAGGTGTTCAAATAGGTGCTAATGTTTGTTTAAAAAATTGTACTATAGGTGCTAATAGTATTATTAAAGCGAATAGCATAGTAGAAGACACAACCATTGAGAGTGATTGTAGTGTTGGACCATTTGCTCGGTTAAGGCCCGGCAGTCATTTGAAACAAGATTCACATGTTGGAAATTTTGTCGAAATGAAAAAAACAACACTAGGACAAGGCTCAAAAGCAGGACACTTGACCTATTTAGGTGATACTGTTGTTGGTCAAGGTGTGAATATTGGTGCGGGAACAATTACTTGTAATTATGATGGTATTAATAAGTTCCAAACGATTATAGAAGATGATGTTTTTGTTGGCTCTAATAGTCAATTGATTGCTCCCGTTAGTATTGGTAAAGGGGCCACAATTGGTGCGGGTACTACCGTATCTAGCGATGTTGATTCAGGCGTATTGTGTATTAGTCGAACTAAACAAAAACAAATTGATTCTTGGCAGCGACCTAAAAAACAATAATATCTAGTGATTAACTATAGAGGTAAAAATGAACAGTATTTTAAAAACAATTTTGTCCATCACATTAATTAGCTTGTTAAATGTTAATTATTTACAAGCAGAAACAAGAGCGCTTGTCGCCGGTACTGATTATCAAGTCATGGCCCAAAAAGGTAGCAAAAAACCTGAAGTCATGGAGTTTTTTAGTTATGCCTGCGGTGCTTGTTATTCAATGGAATCGTTTATTAATAAATTTAAAAGAGATAATAGTGAGATTAAAGTGATCCCAGTACCTAATGATTTAGGTCATGATCAATGGAAAGTTTATGTTAAAGCTTATTATTTAGGTGAGTTGTTAAAAGTTCTAGACAAAAGTCATGAGAAACTATTTTATCGGGTTCATGTCGATAAAAAACAGATTAAAAATGAAGCAGAATTAAAGGATTTTTTTATTGCTTTAGGTGTTAATGAAAATTCCTATGAAAAAGCCAATAAATCATTTGCGTTAAATGCAAAAATACGTAATGCAAAACAACTAGCAAAAAGATATGAAGTAAGTGGAACGCCAACCTATATTGCTAATCAACAATTTAAATTGAATAATAAAGCACTAGAAAGTCTTGAGATGATAGAAAAAGCATTAAAATTGTTAACAAAAATAAACAAGTAGCTTTCATTAATTCATTCTACAAAAGTTAAAGAAGATTAAATGTAAAAGGAATATTAATTATTTGGCTTCGTTATGCAGTTACTTCGAAGCACTTCTGTTTTTAAGATAATATAATCCTATTTTTAGCGAAGCAGAAAACTTAAAAAAAGGACAGCTTATGTCAGAGTTAACAAACAAAATAAAGCCGAGTAATAATGTGATAGTTAAAACTATTGGATCAATTATTTTGGCAATTGTACTTTGGGTATTTGTTTCAAAATCATTTTTTTATGCTGAGCCAGGCTATATTTATCACGTTAGAACGTTAACCGGTAATGAAGAAGTTGTTACCGAAGTTGGTTACAAGTTTTATCCGTTTGGGCGTTACAACTCATGGAAACGGGCAATGACTGTACAAGCATTACAAGGCTCTAGCGCCAATTCAATTAGAGCAGAAAAAGACTCAGCAAATACATCTGCAAGCCTTCCCCCTATGAGTATTATGTTTCTTGATCAGGTCGACGCGCATGCCGAGGCGACCGTGCGTTTTTCTATTCCGTCAGACACTGAATCTTTTTTAGAGTTAGCACATGAATACCGTTCACCAGAAAATTTATTAAGAACCGCATTGATGCCATCATTTAAAGAAACATTACAAGCAAATGCCTCATTAATGACAGCCGAAGAATATTATGCTGGTGGACGCACAGAGTTTAATTCAGAATTTGAAAATCAAATGAACTCGGGGATCTTTTTAGTTAAGCGTGAAGAAGTACAAGTAAGATCGAGACAAACTAAATCTTCGGCTAATGCGGCATTAGGAACTGAACAAGATGAGTACGGTGAAGATACTAAGACTGTTTTTCAAGTGAACAAAGTTCTTGATAAAGATGGTCAACCTAAACGTAAAAAACAACGTTTTATTGAATTTGGTATTACCGTTGTTTCTGCATTAGTAACAGACATGCGTCCGAATCGGAAGTTTGTAGAGCGAATGCAGTTAAAACAACAAGCATCAGCCGATAGAGCGATAGCACGCGAACAAAGAGTGCAAGAAGAAGAACAGCGGTTATTAGCCATTGCACGAGGTGAAAGAGAAGTTGCTGAAAGACAAGCAAAAGCAAAAGTAGAGCAGATCCAAAAAACAACGGAAGCACAAACGGATAAACAATTAGCGATTACACGAGCCGAAAAATTTAAAGCTGAGGCCGCTATTTCTAAAGAAACTGCCGCAATTAACTTCCAAAAAGCCAAGATAGAAGCTCAAACAGTTAGAACTTTAGCGGAAGCAGAAGCTTATCAAAAAAAGGTTATTTTACAGGCGGATAATGCTTTAGCACAAAAGTTAGATGCGGAAATTGAGATTCAAAAATTATGGGCGCAAGCTTTTGCTCAGAGGAAAGTGCCCACAACGGTTTTTGGTAGTGGTCAATCTGGTTCGCCTGTCGGTAGTGATGGTGAAGTCAAAGCTTTTATGCAGTTACTAACCTTGGATGCGGCAAAACGGCTAAATTATGATAGAAATGTAAAGAAGGTAAAATAGCCGATTATAATATAATGATTGTTTAAGGGGCTTTATGCCCCTTTTTTGATCCCGTACATATAATAATATTCAAGATACAAAAATTTAGGTTATACTAAATATTGAAAATGATAATTAAATCAACTGCTTGGTATAGTATAAATAAAAGAGTTCACGTGAGTAAATCGTTCGATCTAGAAAAATTAAAGCAAAAACTTTCTGTGGTTGCGTCAAATGCAGAGCGGAAATTTAACTATCTTGTTGAATGTATTAACCGCTTTGGTTTTGCAGGTATTGCTTGGTGGTTCAAAACTCAAAGCCAACTTGATGAATTTAATCTTGCTTTGCAGGTATTGAGAAAAGACCTTGAACAAGATGATATCAATCTACTTTTGATAGAACAAACTTTTACTGATTTTATTGTACCTGAAGAGGATTTAGGGCATGTATATTGGTACACCGATGCACACAACAAGTTAAATGTTTTTTCAAAAAAACTGTTAGAAAAAAAAATATTTGATATTAAATTATTACAATTAGCAATGAACGAGATGAAATTTATTAGCCAATCGAATGAATTTCATCAACTTTATCAATTACAAAATATTCAACAAAGGGTTAATGACATGTATCAGCAACTCCAACAAAAAATTGTCGAGCAACAATCACTTGAAAAACAAAAGATAGAAAAAGACAAAAAATCACTGGAAGTTGATTTAGCTAAGCAAGAGGCCGATAAAGCCGCCGCAATCGTTAAAAATAAAATGATGGAAAGTATTAAAATTAAAGAAAAGCGCTTAGCAATCATTGAAGATAAAAAACGTAAAGAAGCTGAAAAAGAAGTCATTGAAATAAAAATTAAAGAGCAGAATGATCAAGCAGAAATTAGAGCCAAAGAAGCCGATGTTGAAAGACAATCAAAACTACAAGAATCTTACAGAGAGCTTGAACTAAAAGAAATGATTAAAAGTTTACCACTAGAAGATTTAATTGAAATGCTTCACCATAAGATTGAAGATAAAAAAATATTAACATTTATACAATTAGATCAACTCTCAAAACTAAAACATACTATTGAAGATAAAAAAGCCTAGTTAATTTTAACTAGGCTTAAATGAGTGATATAAAACTTAATTTATTTCTCAGAACAATTTGAAGGTAATTTTAATGTTTGCTCCACAACTTCAAAAACTTTCTCATAACCACCTGCTTGGGTAACCGTTATTTGGTATCGATTGTTAACAATAATGGTTGGCACGCTACTAATTTTGTATTTTTCTAATAATTTATAATCTTTGCCGGCAGCGGCTGTAACAGCCTCTTGGTTAGCAACAGTTTTTGTTGCATCCTCTTTAGATGCTCCAACAGAAACTAAAAAATTAATTGCTTGGTCTTGCGAAGAGAAATTTTTGTTTTCTTTATGAAAGCGTTTAAATAAAGCAGGAATTGCTTGATTTAATAAACCCAATTGGTCAGCTGCGTGGTGAACAATTAAGTAAGGACCCATCTCTTGTTTCCCCAGATGCGTTGGTATGGCTTGGAAGTTAATTTTTTTAAGGTTGTTAGCTTTCCATTTAGCTGCATATTTTTCGAGTTTGTTACAGTGAGGACATTGGTAAGCAAAAAACTCCCTTACTATCGGTTTTTCACAAGTTTCATCAGATTGAATAACTTCATAAGGCAACTCAACCAATAATGAAAAATTGTTAGACGAGCTCGAAGAAGATCCTGTTTTATTTTCTACAGATGTTGTAGCAGTAATTGCTTTGCCCTCTTCCTCTGCCTTTTGGCATGAAGAAAGCGTTATGACAAACACTAAAAGACCAATAATTTTTTTCACAATTTACCGCCAGTTAAGTTTTGACCTGAAATTAGGTTATTTTTATTGAATTAATAACTTGATTGTAACAGAGATAAATAAAGGATTAAAATTGTTTGGTAATCGAAAACATTAGTTGAGCTTTCTTTTGTACCCCTTGGTTTGTCCTATGAAGGCCGGCAACCGTTGTCGAATAGGCGGTACTTTGAAACAAACTGCGACCTTTTAACGATAGCATAAATATAGCAGGTGTAGAGCGTGTACGAAACTCAGGACGTATCGTTGTGTAAAAGTTGGAGGTTTTTTTGAAAGGTGAATCAAAAAAAGATTTAAAAAAGGAAACCTGAGGTAGAACCGAATATGCCAATTGATTTTGCCCGGATATCGTATTGGCCGATAACAGGTCAAGCTGTACTCCGCTAGAGTTGGAAAGCATTTTACTTAAGGTGAAATGCTTAGAATAACGATTATTAGGATGATATTGGGTATTGTATGGTGATAAATGGTTAAAGGAAGAGGTTAAATTATCGTAGAAATTGGATTGCATTTTAATGGTCGAAATAATATTTTTTATATTGTTACTATCTGCTGCAAAAGTAAAATGACAGGGGCTACAAATAAAAGCGATGCTAGCAGCAATCATTCTAGTCCAACTTTGCTTTCTTAATGCTCTGTTTAATTGGCTTCTAGATATGAGATTAAGTTCAACTAATGCGCTACCCAGTTTTATCTGGTGACTAGATTGATACTGCAGTGCGTGTATTAATTGTGATGGAGTGATCAATGAGCGTTGGATCAAAATATTACCCAAACGAGGTGTGCGCTTTTTGTATTGTTGACTAAGCATTAATACCTCAAAAAGTTCATTGAAATCACGATAGACCTCAAAAGCTAAATGCAAATATGCTCCGAGAATTAGAGTGCTATTAATAAGATCGGCTTATTGAACAAAATCTTGAGGGGTTTATTAGAATAATAAGGACTAAAAAACACTGTTTTTCAGGCAATATGACGAATAAATATCAATCTATAGAAGCAGAATTAAGCTTCTCTAAATAAACCACAAGGTCTTCACGCGCCCTGTTAAGCATATTCTTACTGTCATCATGTTTTTGCCAGTGAGCGCTTCCAAAAGCAACAATCGATTCAATGTCTGGTGATAAAATGGCTAATTGAGTGGTAATTGCATCTAATATTTTATTTTTAAGGATAATAAGTGCCTCCTTAGGTGTTTCAGGTAAAACCATTAAATAACTATCATGCTGAGTGTTTCCTACCATGTCTGCCCAGCGTAATTCGCCCATTAAAGTATTTTTAATGACTTGATGAATATTTTCATCCGACAGATAATTAGGTTTTTTTGTAATGATGACATGGGATTTTAACAGAGATAAAGGGTTGTCATATCGTCGGCTTCTACTCACCTCATAATCCAAAAATTCTAGCCAATTTGACCGCTTAGGTAATTTAGTACTTTCTATGTTTAATACTTGTGTATGGTTGCTATTTTCTAAGGCAAAGTAGTGAACAACAGAACCTGTAGGTTTAGAAAGGCAAGCTTGCCAGTAATAGAATTTTTTAGTTGTATTTTCCGATTGATTAAAAAGTTGAACAATATTTCCTTGTTTATTTATAGCTTCAATCGGCAACGATGCATACAGATGACCAATAATGTCTTGTTGATTTAGTTTCATTTCATTAATGAAACGGCTGTTACACCACTCTATACGTTGTGTTGGATCACAAACAAGGATACCCAACGGTGACAGTTCGAGTAGTTCTGATGGGTCAAATGACATATTTTCACCTGTTATTTTACTAAATAATTGAACATAAATATCTATACTAAGAACTTTTATTGAAGGTTTATTTAAATAATTTTTGCTAGACATCATTCCATTCAAAATTAAAGAGCCAAATCTACCTATTGGTCACTAATATATGCTGATAGAAAGTAATATAGCATAGGTTAAATACTGTATTTATGCCACAAAACAAAATTAAATAACTTTGTTAATTGATTGAAATTTTCATCTTTAAGAAAAAGCTTAAATGAAAAAAAGTGACTACACTAGAAGGGGGTAAGCTTTTTAAGCTATCGAATAAAATAATAACTTTTTAGGATTATTGTGAAAGTTGAAGAAATTGACCAAAAGCAATTAAAAAATATTCGTCAACGCTTTATTCAGCTTAGCGAATTGCGATTTCAGCGAATGGAATCCAGTCTTTCGCCTATTCAGGCAGATCATTTAAAATTGCTACCTTTGTTGTTTCATGTCAATCACCCCATGCTGCCCGGTTATGTTGATAAATTTGTGCCTTGTGGTTTACCTAACTACAGTCCAACAGCGGTGCAAAAAAGCATTGCAAAAACAGTAAGCCAAAGTTTCGAATATAAACCTCGTGCTCATCTAAAATATCCTATTTCTGCCTTATATCTTATGGGTAGCATGGGAACATTGGGGCAATCAACTTCAAGTGATATTGATTTATGGATTTGTTTGTCGGATCCATTAGAGGGGGCTTTGTATAAAAAACTTAAAGAAAAGGCTAATAATATAAAGGATTGGTTGAATGAAAATGGTATTGAGCTGAATTTTTATTTAGTTAATAGTGATGATTTTAGTCGTAATCGCAATAAGCAGATCGAAAGCGACCATTGTGGAAATACACAAAATTTTCTTTTATTAGATGAGTTTTATAGAACAGCTGTTTGGTTTGCCGGTCGTTGGCCGTTATGGTGGTTGGTTCCTACAGATTCCCAATACACTCAATATAGCCAGCGATTATTAAAACAAAAACATATTGATTCGGCCGATTGGATTGATTTTGGTGAAGTAAAACAAATACCGGCTAACGAATATTTTAGTGCTGCATTATGGCAACTCTATAAAGCCATTCAGTCACCTTATAAGTCTTCTGTCAAATTATTAGTATTAGAAAGTTATGCAAAATTATTTCCTTGCGCAGGCGTATTATCTAATGAATTTAAAAATTTAGTTTATGATGACTTTAATGCGGCAAAAGAATCCGATCCCTATTTGTCCATATTAGTTTTTGCAGAAGAAAAACTTCAAGATAATCCCCAGCGATTGGAGTTCTTAAGACGTTCATTTTATTTAAAGACTAATGTTAAAGTTAATTTAAAAAGAAAAACTAAATTAAATTGGCGACAACAAGTCATAAACTCTTTAGTGAAAAAATGGGGGTGGAATCAATCCCGCTTAGATTACCTCAATAGTCGTCATCAATGGAGTGTTAATCGTGTGATTGAAGAGCGAAAAGATTTAGTTAGAGAATTGACTCAGTCTTATCATTTTCTTTCTAACTTCGCTCGAATTCAAGGTGTCATAAATAATGTAACTAAAAGTGAGCTGTTATCCTTAGGGAGGAAATTGTATGCCGCATTTGAAAGACGAAATGGAAAAGTTGAATTATTAAATAACGGTATAGCAAAGGATATTTTTGAAGCGTCAGTAACGATTAATCATGATAGTAAGAAAGGCTGGCAATTTTATTTAAGCCATCTTAACAAAAAAACTTTGGTGATTAATCAGCCTATATATACAAGTGAATCATTATTTAATTGCTTGTGTTGGGGATGTGCAAATTATATTTTAACTAATGATAGCTTGTGCCAAATATATTCTGAAACTGAATTTTTAGATCATCAATTTGCAAAAGAGATGATCACAGATATCGCCAGACTTCTTAATCAATTTGATGGATATAATAACAAAATAAATTTTTCAAACAATTCAAAAATAGTATATTTTGGATTATTTCTTAATACACGAACTGATCCACTTCAAAATGATAAGTTGGATAACCTTTATCGGGTTGTTAGTGAATCAGATTGTTTATCTTGGACCGAAAATAAAATTAATTTGGCGGGTCATTTTGATATGGTTGCTATGAATAGCTGGGGAGAACTGAGCACTCAACATTTTTCTGGTGAATCAGCATTGATAGATTTTTTCAAACAATACCGCAAGAGTTTAATACGAGCAATAGATAATATTCCTATATTTTGTCGAGGATTAATTCAAAATGAAGATATTGCCAAACGCGTTAGAGAGTTATTAGTGACTTGGTCTAAATTGAGTATTAAAAGTCAAAAAAGCAATAACTGTCATCGCTATTTAATGCTCATTGGAAAAAAGTGGTTAGCTGTTCATTTTTTTGAAGGTAAGGTGGAATATCAAATATTTAGCTCACAAGCTTCATTGTTATTAAGCTTATCTGAAAATCATAAAGCGATTGAAATAGATTCAAACAGTGATATTGATTCTAAAAATTATATTAATTTTGATTCTTGGTTAAATTTATCAAGTTTTATACAGAGCGTATTAAAGCGGCGTTTGTCAGATCATATTGATTGTTTTATTGAAATGAAGTCAGCTAAATTAATAGAGTTTTCAATTAAAATTCCTAATGGGACAGTATTTTTCCAGTCTCATAAAAATACAACGGTGGATCAATTAGTTGGACATTATCAACAATTTTTTGATAATGTTCAGAACAGAATTTCTTTAGATAGTGGAATTTCTAAAATCATCAATTATTATTCGTATGAAAAAATACCAGCATCTAATCAACGGCGTTTGAAAAAAATTGATGTTAAATCTTCAAATTTATATCAACAGTTTTCATTAGTTCAGGCGATCGGATTTTACAAAAACTCTCGGTTACTCGGATTTAATTTGTATACTACCAAAGAAACCTATTTATATTCCGAGTACGCTGAACAGGTTTATCCAAAATTAGTTAAAGAACTTTTAGCCATGAGAAAAAGAGCGGGACAATACCCAATATTTTTAACTGATATTGATCTCTCAGAAACTAATGAAAAAGCATCATTAATGGAATTATTAAGACATAAACGATTAATAGAAGAAAAACTTAATCGAGTAATGAAAGCCTTATCTAGAAAAAGCAGTAGTTAAAGATAAATAATTTTAGTACTAAAACCTCTTGTCGATTATGCTACACCATACCCTTTTGCAGCAACCCAAATTCTATACCATTGCTCTTGAGTTAAATGATACTCCAAAGAGTCCACTGCTAGCTTGGTCCGTTGAATATTTCCACTGCCTAAAACCAACAAAGGTTTAGATGGCAATTTTTTTATCCATGCATAAATAACTTGTTCAATGGATTCAAGATTAAGCTCAAAAACAATCTCCGTTAATGTTTGTTTGAGTCTTAAAGTTTTCTCGTTTTTATCAGTAAAAATTGCGCCTCCAGCCAAACAAGACCAAGCCATTGGTCGAATATTTAATTGTTGAAGTAAATCTAACGTACCATCATTTATTACATCAAAATTAATCGGGTTAATTTCTACTTGATTGGTCACTAACGGTTGATCTAAACGTGACTGTAAAAGAGAAAATTGAGAACTGGAAAAATTTGATACTCCAAAATTAGAGACTTTACCACTTTGTTTTAACTGAGCAAACGCCCTCGCCACTTCATCGGCATCCATTAACCAATCAGGGCGATGCAGTAACATAATGTCCAAATGGTCAACGTTTAATCGCGTTAACGAAGTATCAACAGATTCGAGAATATCATCATATTGATTTGAATAATGGGTGACTTGTTTTTCATGCTGAACTTGATTAATCCCACATTTTGAAATGATCTGAATTTTGTTTCGGATTGAAGGTTCTAAATTTAGCGCTTCTGAGAAGGTACTCTCACAAGGTGTAGAGCCACCATATACATACGCATGGTCAACGGTAGTCACACCCAATTCAATGTGTTGTTTTAAAAAGGTGAGTCTTTGTTGAGGCGACATATTCCATTCATTTAAACGCCAATAACCTTGTACTAATTCCGACATTAATGAATTATTAGAACTGTTCTGCGGTGATTGTTTTTGAGAATTTGGCATATAAATGATTTATGATGTTTGGATTGAATAAAGTCATCTTAACTTACAATGACAACTGTATAAATAGTCTCTTTGTAAGATAATCTTAAAATAGAATATTGGTTGGTAGTTTAGAAAAATTATATTTCCCCAAGCGGATATATCTACTCCAATGCACTTACTTCTTTAATAAAAAACGTCCCGTCAAAATGTTGTTGCCATTGATTCACTTTAATCTGATGTTTAGCGGCATACTCATGTCCAAATATTATTTTATCACTATTGGTTAATTCAGCTTGTTGAGGATTAATAAATATCGCGGTATTGTTTTTACCTTTAAACAGCTTCAATAGTTGTCGCTCAAAACTTTGCTCAGTGAGTTTTGGTAAATGACCAATTGAGTTATCCCTAAACTCACGGTAAGTCCCAGAAATCCCACTAAAGTGTGCGTGATAACTTATATCACCATATTTCTGTTTTAGTTTTTTATGCATTCTTTGGTTAAGTAAAGTTGCTGCGTTGTCATAACGGGTAATTTCAGCGCCCAGTTTATTAACATGAATGTAGTGACCCCAAACAATCACTTTTTTATCTTTATAAACATCATCAATGAACCATTCTAAATTATCGGCCATTGGATAATCGTGTTCGTCATGGCGACGTAAGTCATAACGGTTTTCAAAACTGCGAGTAAGACCTGACAATATACGCGCCCAATAATAGGGAGATTCAAAATTAGTATTATTACTTTTAACTTGTTTAAGAAGATCAATTAATTGATAACTTTGTACTACATGCTGACTGACTTGTTCGTGACTTAAATTAAGCTTTTTACCGTTAAGGGTTTGCTGATTTAAATGGTTAAACGCTTTCCAGTTAATTGTACTGAACTGTTTTTGAGTAAGGTATTGTTTGCTGTATTTTTCAATTGTTTTAACAACCGTTTTTTGAGAGGTAGCACCACTAAGTCGTCCGTCAAAACCAGATAAATATAATGGCTTTTCTGTTTGACGGAAATTATCAATATAGCTTAATAAATCTTGAAAGTAGATATTGTTAGCATAACCAAAAAAGATATTACCTGGCCCTTGTTTAACTAAGCTTAATTTTTTATTCTTCCAGATTTCTCTTACATCAAAGAGGCCACTCTCAAGAAGCACTACTTCAAAATCATGATGTTGATGTAGGTATTTTATTAAGCGATTTTTTAATGCAAAAACTTCGTTCTCACCGTGAGTCAATTCATCCAAATAAATGATCTGCTTATCTTTAATCGCCTCACCAAAACTTGCTAAGTCACTAAAGTCATCAGTATTTAGTAGATCAACTTGTTGATAATTGAGATTTGAAGCTTTATCAGATGCTACCGTTAAAGTTGTATAATTTAAGCTTAAAGCTAATAGAGCGCTGATGAATAGAGTGAACTTGGTTTTCATTGTTAATTCTCTTTAGTCGTTTTGGTTGTGTTTGGCAGATAACATTCGCAATAAGGTTTTATCTTTATCAATCAAATGATGCTTAACCGCCGCTAATGCATGCAATGAAATAATCACTGCAAAGGTATAACCGATATACACATGAACTTGTTTGCCTAGGTCTCGTAAGGTTTCATTAAATGGAACGGCCGTGCCATCGACATAGTTATTTTGAATTAATGTTATGCCAAAAAAATCAACACCGTAACCTCCAAAACCCGATAAAGTTAACCCCGAAAGTGGCATCACGATTAAACAGAAAATAAGAACTTGATGCATCGCATGAACGAGTTTTTCTTGAGGTTGCCCGACTACTGATGAAACCCAACGATTTTTGTTGCGATAATAGAGCCGGATAATGATGACTGCCAGAGCAATCACACCAAATGATTTATGCCAAGGATAGACTGCATAACCTTCGGCATTGGTCATATAAATGCCAGAAGCGACTAAGCTGATGACAAGTGCCGCGTTGAGCCAGTGAATGAGTCGAGTTGTATTATGTTGATCATTAGCCATGAGAATTCTCCGTTTGCTTAACGGCACTCAGATTAGGTCGTCAAAACCTTATTGGCTAATGTTTTGGGACAAATAGACCTGTTTTGTGATTAATGGTTAGGGTTTAGATACGCAGGGACGGTTAGATTCAAATGGATGATTTAGATATAAGGGGATAGTTGGCTAATTGTTTTTTTAAGGTCGACTTTAACGCTTTACTAACGTTAAGTTGTTGGTGATTACTCATTGTGACAATACCGACACCTGAAGAAGCGTTTTGTAATTTGTTTATGTGCTTCAAATTAACAATCTGGCTACGGTGAATTTGTAAAAAATTATCAGGTAATTCATTGTGTAAATCTTTTAAAGTGGCGCGTTTTAAAAATTCATTGTCTTTGCTAAATACTTCAATATAGTTACCTGCAGATTTAATGTAAACTATCTCATCAAAAGGAATTTTGACCGTACGGCCCATATATTCAACTTGTAAGCCTTGGTTGAGACACGATTCAGTGTCTGAGTTTATTGCATCTAGTGCAGATTTTTGAAGATGAAGGATGTCTTTTTGATAAATAAACCAATACCAAAATAACGCAACAAAACAAAAGGCAGCACTTTGGCTGGGAATAAATAAAATATAATAACCAATAATATTGTCGGTATAAGCGGGATGATCAAAGTAAACACGGCTTCCAGCGGCAAGTGCAATATTAGGAATGCCAAAAGCAAGTATATTGATAGTGAATGAGAGTTTAGTTTGAAATAGGTAAAGTCCGATTAATGTGAGCGGCGATAGAACAAACCAGATCCCAAAAGATTTAAGCCACCATAAAACATGGTCAAAGAATTGTGTCTGTTGTTTTTCAACATAGGTATAATAAAAAAAGCTGTAAATGAAAATAAAAACTAGAAATGCCGCTAAAATACCAGTCAATAACCTTAATCCTGTTAACAGCGTTTGATGTTGGCTAAGCTTAAGTGATGAGATAGAAAAAATAGACTGCGACATATTAAATAGATTGTTGAACTATTTTTTGATTATAACAGACGAGAGTAAACCTTATCTATGCCGTTGTATATTTTCTGTAACGAAGTGTTTAGGTAAAGTTGAAGAAAGGCGCAAGACTGCGGTGCGCTTATTATTTAAAAAAAATTAGAGACACTCACTATATCGCCAATCACTGCCAGAAACAACTGAACAACGCTCACATCAATTCAGTTAATCTGATGATAGTTTTATGATTTGAAAATACGGATAATACGCATTCAATTATTATCAAGGAAGATAAATGGCGATTAAACGGAGTGAACTAATTGATCCAAACAATGCAGGTTATTATCACCTGATCAGCCGCTGCGTTAGGCGCGCTTTTCTTTGTGGGCAAGATCCTGAAACTAAAAAAGATTATGATTACCGCCGTCAATGGATTGAAGATCGGATCATTGAGTTGGCGCAGTACTTTGCTATTGAGGTGTTTAGTTATTCGGTGATGCATAACCATTATCATTTAGTGCTTTACTCCGATCCTAAAGCGCCAGAATCATGGTCTGATCTCGATGTGGCTGAGCGGTGGCTAAAGGTTTTTCCCGGTAAGTTGAACAACCCAAAGTTTAAAACGCAACGTGCGCTAAAGCTTCAAGCCATTGTCAAAGATCCAAAATTATTGGCAACTTACCGAGAGCGTTTGGGCAGTTTATCGTGGTTGATGCGACGAATTAACGAGCCATTAGCCAAATTAGCCAATGCCGAAGATTTCTGTAAAGGGCATTTCTGGGAGTCACGGTTTCAGTCTCAAGCCTTACTTGATGAAGGCGCCGCCCTAACGTGTATGGCTTATGTTGATTTAAACCCGATTAGAGCCAACATCGCGACCTCATTAAAAACGAGTGAGCATACATCCATTAAAAAACGGCTTAACACTCTGATAGAGAGTGAATTAAATGCCACACTAAAATCGATAGCGGGCAACGTTAAAAACCGCACCATGGTACTGCCATTAAAAGATTATATTGACTTAGTAGAATGGACTGGGCAAGCAATTATTTATCCCGATAAAGCCAAGCTACCGTCTAGTTTAGCCGCCACCTTTCAGCATTTAAATATTCAACAGGACAACTGGTTAGGTCAGGTTCAACAGTATGGTGGAACCTATTATCGTTTTGTTGGGTGTTTGGACAAGATAAAAGCAAAAACGAAAGCTTTAGGGCAACAATGGTTAAAAGGATTAAATCAAGTTCAAAAACTGTATCTTGTTGACCGCTAAAATCTCTTCATTCAAATCAATACCATTTAATCTTAGTTTTAAGCGACTTACTGCTGTCTGCCATTTAAGAAAATGGGCTAAAACAAACTAGAATATCCTAAAGTATTTTTAACTCATCTTAATTATTCATGTTTAACACCATCACGATTGAAATATCTTAAAAATGTGTCAGTGATTGACTATATAGTGACTGTCTTTAACTGATCCTTCAGATTACTCTGGGAAATTTGAAGGCATTGAGTATTTTTTAGATCGTGACCCACACAATAACATTGAGATGTATTTTGATAAGGATAGTGGGGATTGCATATTTTGCTCTACTTTCTAAAACTCATAACACAAAAATATTAAAGACATATATGGACACCTCCAATAAGTCAAGGCAAAGCTAATCTCTAACCAAAAAAATTTGGCTATTGATCTCATTCCATTTTCACCCTTTTCTGTTTAGCAAATCAAA
>Ga0256845_1000114_pt1 | contig 71285 bp, 56 predicted proteins | sample RiftiametaG_FD_189101 | JGI IMG/M metagenome (GOLD analysis project Ga0256845, IMG submission 189101) | Tube worm associated microbial communities from hydrothermal vent at the East Pacific Rise, Pacific Ocean - Riftia | ecosystem: Host-associated > Annelida > Integument > Unclassified ...
AGCTCGACCGTGAAGGTCAGCCGCGAGTTCGCAGGGATCCTCCCCTTGACCCGGTCGCCATAGGCCAGCTTCGCGGGGATAATGAGCCGTCGAAGCCCGCCGACCTTCATGCCTGGGATGCCCTGCTCCCATCCAGCGATCACCCGTTTGGTACCCAGCACAAAGGTCAGCACCTTCTTCTTGGGCACAGAGGAGTCGAACACGATGCCGTTGTCGAGCATGCCCGTGTAGTGCATGGAGATGCTGTCGCCGGCCTTGGCGACCCGACCCTCACCGTCGCTGATGTCTTCGATGATCAGCCCACCCTCGAGCTCCGTGCGGCGCAGGGGCTCGGCTTCGAAGGCCTCGTCGCCCTGGGGATCGGGCGGGGGCGGGATCATAGCGACCAGCTCGACCGTGAAGGTGAGCTGCGAGTTTGCGGGGATCTTGCCCTTGGCACGGGACCCGTAGGCGAGCTTGGCGGGGATGGTCAGGCGGCGCTTGCCGCCGACTTTCATGCCGGGGATACCCTGGTCCCAACCCTTGATGACGCGGCCTTTTCCGAGCTCGAAGGTGTAGGGCTGGTTTCGCTTGAGCGAGGTGTCGAACATGGTCCCGTCCTCGAGCGTGCCGTAGTAGTTCATGCTGACCTCGGCGCCGGCCTTGGCGGCCTCACCTTCGCCGAGCACGAACTCCTCGACGATGATTCCACTGGCGAGGGTGGTCTTCGAGAGGGGGGCGCCGGCGAAGGCCGGATCAGGCGGGAAGCGGTTGTCGATGGGCCCGGGGGTCCCGGTCGAAGTGTGCTGTCCACCTCGAGCTCGATCGGCGTCCTTGGTGCCGGAGTCGGCGGGGGCCGGGGGCTCGACGCAGGCGAGCAGCACGAGCAGCAGACACGGAGACAAGAGGGCACGGGTCCGGGCGGTCACGGGCGGAGGTATATCGATAATGGCCTGGGTTGTCACCGCAGGGACGATGGGTTCTCAGATCCGCTCGTCCTGATGTCCGTTGTCGTCGCCGCTCTGGTCGCCGTCGCCGTCCTCTCCGTCCCCGTCTCCAACTCCAACTCCAACTCCAACCGCGTTGAGCCTCAAGTACTCCCAGTGGTTGCCGTGGACATGTAGCAGGTAGGCCGTGTAGCGGGGCACCTGTCCGACGCGTGGACCGAACTCCGTGTAGTGCTCGGGGCCTGGATAGGCCGGAGAGTAGACCCGGGCCCGAACCCCGAAGTGCCAGCAAAAAGCGTGAATCTCCGAGTCTCCACCCCAGCGGGAGATCTGCCCGGGGGCGACGCAGACCTCCATCATTTCGGCGAGGTAGGCGGGGTTCAAATTGTGTTGCTGACGAATTCCGTGTGCCGCGTTGCTGCGCATATAGTGGACCAGCTCGCGGCGAATGCCGATATGGCCGGGGTGATAATTTTGCTCGTGCTTGACGATGGCCGCCAACGTGTGGAACAGGCAGTTGCCGTCGGCCAGGGTCGGGTGGATGGTGTAGGTGTCTTCGAGGCGGCTCCTGAACGTACGCTGGGGCTTGACCCAAGAGGCCCGCTGCCTGTTGATGACCTTTCGCTCGTTCTTGGGGGCGCTGCTACCGTCGTAGCGGCGGAGCGTCCGCAGCTCCATCGGGTCTTGACTATCGAGTCCCCGATCACCGGGGAGGCGGACCCCGTTGAGCTGGATCGAGGTCAGATCGCGGGCGAGTTCACCTTGCGAGTTCCGATACACGAGCAGATGGTTCCTGGTCAGGGCGAGGCGCCGCGCGACTTCGATCAAACGGACCTCCTGGTAGTTGACGAGCCACGCGCAGAGCGATTGAAGGAAAGAGTCGACCTTTGTGTCGGCGGCCGGTTGCTCCGAGTCCTTCCCGGGCTTCTTGTTTTTCTTGAGCTTTTCAGCGGCCGCGCGTTCGACAGCCTCCGCGTCCATGTCCTGCGCGCGGCGGAGCTCGGCGTGCAGTTCACCGAACATATCCAGATCGATACCGTACTTGTATAGATGGGCCTGTCGGTGGCCATCGCCTGGTTTCTTCCCCCGAAAGGAGGGTATCTTGGCGATGTGCTCGATGATGGTCCTGGCTCCGGGAATATAGGCTGGGAACGTCGCCTCGCGCTCTTCGGCGACCATGTCTCCGACGATGATCTTGGCGAACAGGTTCATGGATGGGACGTGGTTGGGGCTGTCCTCCAGATACTCCTCGAGGGTGTGTAGGCTGGTGTAGACTTTGCCTATGTAGGGCCGGCGAGCGCGGCCCTCCGTGTCCCATCCGGGCTTGAGGCGCTCGTGATAGTGGCCCCCGTAGAACTTCATGCCATAGGCATACTTGAGGGCATGGCGAGGGTTGTCCGCGGTGGACACCAGGGGGCAGTATCCATTGAGAAAGCCCTCGAAGATGTCCCAATTGTCGGGAGGGATGAAGCCATATTTATCCTGGAGATAGGCGGCCTCGACCTCATCGGCGAGGGTGTCGAGATCCTGTTCTGTACGCGCGACAACGTCGTCGATGTACGCAGTGTAGCCGTCTCGAGAGAGAGGGTACGCTCCATACTCCCCGAGAAGGGCAGTGAAATCCGTAAAAGTCATGACCGCGCCCGTGTTGCTCATGGCATAGGCGTAGTGTTTGTCACGTCCGTGAGGGCTGAGGAAGGCTTTAGCGTCGAAGGCTTGTTTGTAGCTCTGCTCATCGGCGGCCAGATTCGCCGCGTTGAGGTATCGGGCGTAACTGGGGTAGTCGGCCCCGAGGCCCTGGATGGAGGTGACCACATTACGGAAGTGCTCTTCGTTCACTGGGGAGTCGGTCCGTTTGTAGGCCTCTTCGCTGGACCGTGACTCTTTCCGCAACTTGGGGATCTCTTCGTCGCGATCTTTCTTCCATTCCTCGCTGTGGGCGACGTAGCGACCTGCTGCGCTGTGGAAGTACTCGTACTTGGTTGTATAGATGTGTTGGATTGCGTCGGCGTGATTGTTGAATCGAATGCCATCGATCTCGACCTCTTCCGTGTTTCGCTTGGCCAGGAGCACGGCTTTGAGCGCGACGGCGATCTCGTCGAGCTTGGCGAGCTCCTCGTCCGAGCAGTTTCCTTGGAAGTAGTCGCTCGGGCTGACTCCCCCCTCGATGAGCACCGACATGCTGTAGATCGCTCGCCCGAGCTCATTTTCATTGCGACTGACCTGTCGCATGCGTGAATCGAAGATGCTGGTTTTGTAGGTGATCCCCCGGTATTGAGCGATGCAAAATTGGGTCTCCAGGCCCCGGAGAGCCTCGATATCGCCGGCTGCGAATGCGATCTTGGCGGCGGCGAAGTCCTGCTCGACCTGGGGAGTCCACTCATCCGGGCCGTGGCGGATGCTGGCCATGGCGATCTGCTGCTCTTCTCCGCTCCTGAACTCCTCGCGGGTCAGATGGACACGCGTGGCGATCTGGCGAGGAGGCGGTTCGACCTCCGTGCCGGAGTAGCGGAAGGTGATCTTGTTGTTCGCCCGAGCTTCGCGGACCTTTTGGGCGCGTTTGTTGCGAGGGCGAAGCTGCTGCTCCTTCTTCGAGCGTCGACTCAACCAGCGCTTCTTTTTGGTAGATTTTGGGGGCCGGTCCGACTCTGGAAACCCTGCGTCTTGGACCGCGAGGTTCCGAGGGTCGGCGTAGACTTCGAGATCTTCGGCATCGAACTCGTCGTCGGAGTCGTCGGAGTAGTCCCCCAGGTCGTCGTCGAGATCGATGTCGTCATCCACGACATCGTCGTCCTTGGACGGCTTTGGATTGACGGTCCGCTGGCTCCACTCGCGCTCGAGTCCAGGCTCGTCATCCTCGGGTGCCAGGGCCTCGCCGCTGTCGCGCAGCCGGGCGTAGGTGTTTTCGTCATAGTCGACGAACATGGGGTGGACCCGCTGGAGCGCCGCGTGTAGCCGCTTGCAGTCGACCGAGAGCCACTGACCTTGGTCGATGTGGGTGTTGATCTGCTTGAGCCTCCTCTTTACCAAGCCGGCGAAGGTGACCATGGTACAGGCGTAGACCACAGACTCTGGACTGCCGTTTTCGGCGTTCTTCCAGGCGTCGATAGCGACGAGATAGGCGCCGATCTCGTCGAGATCACCCCGCTCGCGCAGCCGGTCGATGTGGGCGATGCATGCTTCGGCTTCGATTCCCATATCGATCTCAGTATCGGTGGGCGTCGATCAGCGCCTTGGTGGTGGCCGAATCGAGAGCGCCCGAGAGCTCGAGCGACTGGTCGTCCTGGAACCAGCGCAGGGCGGACCGAAACGCAGGGTCGGGGACCGGCCCGGGTGTAGGGGGAGCATCGAGGTAGCCGAGGTTTTGCAGCCGGGCCTCGGCCCCCTCACGTGTGTCCGCGGGGCCCAAGGTCCCCAAGCTGAGGTTGATGGTTCGCTCCTGGGGACCCCCAGGATCGATGATGACGGTCGCAGACCGGACCTCGGGAGGGACGTAGGTAGCGACCGCCTCCCGGCTGTCGACCGTGCCCGTGCGCGAGGGGACGCCCGGAAAGTCGACCCGCCAGGGCAGGCCCTCGAAGCTCTCCGGGTTGCCCTCCTCATGCAGGCAGATGCTGAGGATCGAGGGCACCGCGCGGCGCCTGAACACGGCTCGGGCGTCGGTGGGCGCCGACACGCTGCGCTCGCTGAGGGCCGGGATGTTGAGGATGTCTCCCTCGGCGAGGACGGACCCGTGGCTGCGCAGGCTCGCCAACTCGGCGTTGTCGGGGTGGTCCCAGAGGGTGTCGGGGAAGAAGCCGTAGAGGGCGGCGATGCTCTGGAGGCACTCGCCATTTCTAACGCGGTGCGCCGTGGGTGTGGTGGCCATGAGCGGGTCTCGGATCTGGTTTGGGGGTGGGTCTCAGTTGGGGTTCAGGTTGTCGGGTACAGACCGACGGCTTTGAGTCGCTTGCGCAGGGTGTCTCTGCTGACCTCGAGGTGGGCCGCCATGTGGCTCAGGTTGTGGGCGTAGCGCTCGAGCAGCTGAGGCAGGGCCACCCGATCGAGGGCGGTATGCATGTCGGCGTAGCTCTGATCCACGTCGACGCCGCTCATGGCCCGGGAGGGGCCGCGGCCGAGGCGCAAATCCTCGGCTCGGAGCAGGCCCTGGCGACGGACGTGGGCCGCGCGCTCGATGACGTTGCGGAGCTCGCGGACGTTGCCCGGCCACCTGTGACCACGCAGGGCTTCGAAGGCGCTCGGACTCAGGTCGACGCGCAGGCCGAACTCGCGCGAGATCCGGTTGAGAAACAGCTCAGCGAGGGCGATGGGGTCGTCGCCGCGCTCGCGCAGGGGCGGGGAGAGGAGCTCGGCCCGACTGAGGCGGTAGTAGAGATCTTCGCGGAAGCGGCCGTCGGTGACCTCTCGGCGCAGGTCCCTGTGGGTGGCGGCGAGCACCCTGACGTCGATCTCGCGGGGTCTGGCGGGCTCGCCCAGGCGGGTGACACAGCGGCGTTCGAGCACGCCCAAGAGCTTGCGCTGGAGCTCGAGGGGCAGCTCGCCGACCTCGTCGAGGAACAGGGTCCCGCCGTCGGCCTCTTCAAAGGCGCCAGCCTGGTCGTGGTCGGCACCCGTGAACGCGCCCTTGCGAAAGCCGAACAAGGTGCCGTCGGCCAGGGTGGTCGAGAGCGCGGCGCAGTCGAGGATGATGAACGGCCCGCGCCGGCGCGAGCACTCGTGGACGGTCTTGGCGATGAGCTCTTTGCCGGTGCCGGTCTCACCGAGGATCAGGAGATCGAGGGGGGTCGGGGCGAGGGCTTCGATCTGGGCGTAGAGCTCGCGCATGGGCAGGCTGCTCCCGCGCAAGAGCCCAAAGTGCTCACCCTCGAGGGTCTCGACCTCGACATCATCGATGCTCTGGAGGCGGATGCGGCAGTCCCCGGCGAGGAACTCGTCGCCGGCTTGGATGTAGAGGGACCGGACACGTCGATCTCGAAACCAGGTCCCGTTGGTGCTGTCGAGGTCGGTGAGCAGGACCCCCGTATCACCCGCGAGCTCGAGGGTGAAGTGGAGCTTGCTGACCGAGTGGTGGTCGACGACGAGATCGGCGAGTGAGCTCCTGCCGACCTCGAGCACCGATCGGGTGAGCTCGTGGGTGCCGCGAGAGGGACCGTCGAAGATCTGCAGGACCAGCTTCCCCGGACGCCGAACTACGCTGCGGGCCCGGTGAACCTGGGCGGTCGACTTGGTGCGATCGCCGTGTTTCAAGATCGCCATAGTACGGCGATCTCCAGGTTCGAGACAGGAGTTCGAGACTGGGAGAGATGGACCGGGAGGTGCGCAGAGGGGGTCTGCGCAGAGGCGGTCGAACTCGGCCCGGTGTGTCACCCGTCGACGTCGTGCGACGCGCTGTAGAGAGACGCGGGGTCGTCCGTGAGACTGGGTGGCACGAGAGAGGTGCCCCAGATGGGAACACCGAAGGTCCAGAACTCGAGGTCCAGAACTGGAAAGTAGACCCAGAACTGAAAAGTAGACCCAGAACTGAAAGTGGGGCTCAGAACTGAAAATAGATGAACGGCTGCTCGTCGGCCGTACACACGCCCCGCTCGATCTCGCAGCTCTTGGGGTCGGCCTCACAGTCCCGCCCGCGGGTGCAGTCGGCGTGCGTCGCCAGGCACATACCGTGGGTGAGATTGCAGGTCCGGACCCGCTCGCACTCTTCGGAGCGGCGACAGTCGGCCTCGCTCGTGGCGATGCACCAGCCCTCGTAGGCGCTGCAGCGACCGAAGCGGCGGCACGCTTCGCTGGCCTGGCAGTCGCTGTCGCGGGTCGCCCGGCACAGGTCGCTCTCGAAGCTACACAGGCCCTCGTCGGCGCAAGGCGCGAACTCTTGGCGCATTCGCTTGCAGTCGGCTTCGTCGGTCGCGGAGATGTCGATGGGATCGTCGGCGTCCTCGCAAAATCCGTGTGGGCCCAAGCTGCAAAAGCCGTCTTCTTTGCACGCCGCCGAGTGTTTGCAGTCGGCGTCGTCGGCGGGCTTGCAGGTCGGCCCATCGCTCTTGCACAAGCCCCAAATTCGGCACCCCCACCATGCGCGGCAGGGGTCGCGCGCGGTGCAGGCCAGGCTCGTCGTCGCCAGGACAGTGAGCAGGAGCAGGGCGAGCGGCCATGCGCGGCGGTGGGGGTCGGGAGCGGGAACAGGAACGGGGGAGATCACGAGTTCGGCCTCGTCCACGAGACCCGGGCGAAGGCGGCGTGGTTGTGGATGCTCTCGTGATTTTCGGCCTCGACCTCGAACCAGCGCACACGTGGGTCGGCCTGGAGCAGGCGGGCGGCCCCGCGGACCATGTCCTCCACAAATACGGGGTTGTCGTAGGCCTGCATGGTGACGTGGCGCTCGTCGGGGCGCTTGAGCAGAGGATACACGGGCGCCGAGGCCGAGCGTTCCGCGATGTCGATGAGCTCCTCGATCCAGACCAGGGCGGGCTCTCCCTGCGGGTCTCGAGTGCTGCGGATCGAGAGGGTGATGTAGCCGCGCTGGTTGTGGGCGCCGTAGTCGGAGATCGCCTTGCTGCAGGGGCACAAGCTGGTGACCGGGACTTTGACCCGGAGCACGAAGTCGTCGCCCGTGTCGGTGAGCGCACCGATGAAGGTGCAGGCGTAGTCCATCAGCGCGCTGGCCTTGCTGACGGGGGCCTCACGCTCGAGAAAGTAGGGGAAGTGGACCTCGATGTGGGCACTCTGGGCCTGCAGGCGGGCGCGCAGGTCACGGAGGATCAGCGGGACCGTGCGCATGGTGACCTCGCCGTGGTGGTCGTTGAGGACCTCCACGAAGCGGCTCATGTGGGTGCCCTTTTGCTCGCGGGGGAGCGACACGGACATGCTCAGCTCGGCGATGGTGTGCTGCTTCTCCCGGCGGCGATCGAGGACCACGATGGGGTGACGGAGGCCCGATACGCCGACCTTGTCGAGGGCGATCTCACGGTCGTCGGGGAGGCCCTGAACGTCCTGCATCGGGCCGTCCTACCACAGGCCACAGGCGATGACCGCCACCGCGGCGTTCGGCGAAGGGAGCGAGCGTGCGCTCCGGATCTCAGCTCTCGAGCTTCTCGACGACGAGGTCCACGAAGGCCTCGGCGCCGAAATCCCGGTAGCTGTACTCGTCCTCGAACCACGCCACGAGCGAGTCGGCCTGGCCGGCTTTGACCTGCCTGGTCACGGCTGGATAGGCGCTGCACAGCTCGACCATCCGCCCGACCACTCCCTCGGCGGCCGCGTCGGCCCGGTAGCGGGAGCGCAGCCAGGTGAAGATGAAGTAGACGAGCGTCGGGTCGGCCTCGTCGATCAGGTGGAAGCAGTCGGCGGGCGACATGATGCCGCCCTCGATGCTCTGGAGGATCCGGAGCGCGGCTGCGCGTTCGTACTCGAAGGCCACGCTTCACTGTAGCGGATCGGGGGTGCCTCGTTCGCCCGCTTGGGTGGGGGAGGCAGAGCGTGGGAGCGTGAGAGCGCACAGACGCAGAGCTTGCGGTCTGCCGGGGCCGCCGGGCCATAGTCTGACCCGGCGTGGCTGCGCTATCACCTGCCTGTGTCTCGAAGTTACTCGCACTCCACGGCGGCGGCTGCCGCCACGACCTTGGTCGAGGCGCTCCAGCTGCGCTTCAAGACTGGACTCGAGCGCCTCGCCCGGGCTCGGGGAGTAGGCGAGGGACTGATCGAGTTTCACTGGTTGCGCGATCAGGGCCGGCACGGGGGCGGGTCCCGCTTTGCCTCGACCGGCGACGCCCTGTTCAACAGGGCGGCGATCAACGTCTCCCATGTGCACTACGACGACGATCCGAACCGCAAGCTGGGTTCGGCGACGGCCCTGTCGACCATCATTCACCCCGCCCACCCGCGCGCGCCCTCGCTGCACCTGCACCTGAGCTGGACCGAGCGCAAGGGCGAGGCCGGGACCTGGCGGATGATGGCCGACCTCAACCCCTCGCTCACCGACGCCATCAGCGAGGCCGAGGCCGAGGCCTACGCGGGCGCGCTGCGGGAGCTGGCCCCCTCTCTCTACGAGGAGGCGGCGGCCCAGGGTGATCGCTACTTCTTCATTCCGGCGCTGGAGCGCTGTCGCGGGGCGACCCACTTCTACCTCGAGGGCTACGCCAGCGACGATCCTCGGGCCGACCTGGACCTGGCCCGACACTTCGGCGAGGTCGGGATCGATCGTTATCTCGCGCTGCTGGAAGAGGCCCTGGCCCTGGCCGAGGGAGAGTCCGAGGGAGAGTCCGGTGGGGAGCCCTCGGCAGACCAGCGAGCGCGCCAGCTCGCCTACCACACCCTCTACCTCTACCAAGTCCTGACCCTCGACCGGGGGACGACCTCCGGGATCTTGGTGCACAGCCAGAACGACCTCGGGATCATGGGGTCGCTGCCCTCGCGGGTCGATCGGGCGCTGCTGAGCAGCTGGGAGGCACGCACGCCCGAGCTCCAGCGGCCGCTGTTGCGCGGCCTGGTCGCGGCGCTGCCCGAGGGGGCGTCGAGCCTGGTCGGTGATGGCATTCGTGAGCGCCTGGCGGAGGTCGTGCGGGCGCACTACAGGGCGCACCCGGAGGCGCTGGCGCTGCAGGCTTCGGGGGGCGTGCTGCCGCCGACGATCGAGAACCACCAGGCCGAGCGTTCTTAGCAGATCGGGGTGAAAATCATCGCGTCGCCCGTGGTGAAAGCGAGCTTGTCCGCGCGCCCCGGGGCCAGTATGAGCTCGGGGTGCGCCTGCGATCGACCAAGCACTACACGGACCTGCCCTGCGCGCACCGAACCCACTCGCACCCGGGGCACTGTCGCTTCGTCCATGGCTACTCGCGCAGCTTCACCTTCGTGTTCGAGGCCGAGGAGCTCGATGGGCACGGCTTCGTGGTCGACTTCTCGTCTCTCAAACCGCTCAAAGCCTGGCTCGAGGAGGTCTTCGACCACACCTTGCTGATCGCGGCCGCGGACCCGGAGCTGGCGTTTTTCCAGGACATGGATGCCCGGGGTCTGTGCCAGCTCCGGGTGCTGCCGCAGGTGTCCATGGAGGGGACGGCTCGCTATGTCTACGACTTCGTCAGCGCGCTGGTCAGGGAGCAGACGCAGGGCCGAGCCTGGGTGGCCTCGATCGAGGTCCGCGAGAACATGAAAAACTCGGCGCTGATCGGCTTCGAGCGCCCGCGAGACTGAGCACGGGCCCGAGCTCGGAGTCGCTCAGGCGATTGAATCAAGGAGCTGACTCTGCAACACGATGCCGAGCTCGCCGCGGCCGTCGAGCAGCCGTGTACGACACATGCCGATGCCCATGGGCCCGGTGAAGGTGCGCGCGTCCATGCCCAGCCACTCGCCCTCGGGTAGGCGGTGCAGGAACAGGTGGACGTCGGGATTGACGAAGCTCCAGCGGGTCGTGTCGAGGGCTGCGCTCACGCCGTGGCCCGCGTCGGCGCAGATCATGGTGCGCTGGAGAGCGGTGGTGGGTTCGCCGGCGACGAGCGGGAAGCGGGGCCGCATCCACACGGCCATGGCTCCGCTGCCGACCTCGCCGTGGGCGATGCGGACGTCGATGGCTCGGTGGAAGGCGATCTCGTGGCGGAAGAAGTCGAACACGAGGGCCGGGCAGCCCTCGACCTCGGGCAGGCGCTCAGCCGGGAGCTCGCGGTACTCGACGGGCACCTCTTCGAGGCGGATCCGGGTCGCAGTCGCTACGGCTAGCGTGCGCTCCCCGCTGACCAAGGTCGCGGCCAGGCGCTGGACCCTGCGCCCGGCGCTGAGCTCCTCGACCCTGACCTCCAGGGGGGCGGCGATCGGCACGGGACGCAGGAGCTCGACCCCGATCCGGGTGATCAGGCCACCGGGAGCCGGGAGCCGCGAGGGCGCGGCCTCGATGGCCCGGGCGAGCAGGGCGGTGGGCGGCCCCCCGTGCTGGTAGTCGTTGTCCCAGGGTCCGCGAGTGTGTTCGGTGGCGAAGAAGCGGGGCTCCCCGTGGGCGCCCCGCTCGAGCGTGTAAAAGCAGTCTTCAATCATCGCTGTCGCTGTCGCTGTCGCCGCTGTCGACGTCGCAATCGGGCGCGGGTCGTTTGTCGGCGCTGGCCTCCGCGGCGTTCTGGATCGCCCGGGTCTCGGTGGGGATACGCAGGCCCAAGAGCAGGGCGGCGTTGAGCCCCGAACAGATCAGCGCGGTCCACCAGGCCCCGAAGATCAGCGGTACGCAGGCGAGCTCGATGGCCACGGCCACGTAGTTGGGGTGCGTGAGGTAGGCGTAGGGGCCGGCGCGGACCGGAGCCAGACCATCGAAGACGATGATCCGCGTGTTCCAGCGCGCCCCCAAGCTGGCGATGGCCCAGTAGCGCAGGCCGGTGGCGACCACCAGACCCATCAGCCACATGGGCCACAGGGCCTGGAGCTGGGCGCCGCGCATCCACGCTTCGATCAGCCAGGCGAGCAGCCAGCCCGTGTGCAGGACGATGAACATCCAGTAGTGGGGCTCGTGGATCAGGCGCCCACCCTGGGCGAGGGCGATGGTCTGGTTGTGTTTGGCGAGCCGCAGCTCGCTGAGGCGCTGGGCGGCGATCAGGGCGAAGAGCAGGATCGGTCCAGCCTGGGTCAGGTGGCCCAGGGACGCCGAGAGAGAGCCGGCGCTCACCATCGAAAGCTGACCCCCTCGGCGCAAAATCCAGGGCCCAGGGCGAGCAGGAGACCAGCTTGGCCTCGCTTGCTGCCCGGGTCGGCGAGGAAGCGCTCGAGCACGAACAACACGGTGGGGCTCGACATGTTGCCGTGGTCGCGGAGGACTCCCTGGGCGTGGCGGAGCTGCTCGGGCGTGGCGTCGAGGGCCTCGGCGTAGGCGTCGAGGACCCTGCGGCCGCCCGGGTGCAGGACCAGGTGCTGGAGCTGAGCCCGGCTCAGGCCCGCAGCGGCGGCGGCCTCGTCGAGCATGCCGCCGGCGACCTCGCGGACCAGGCTTGGGATGCTGGGCGAGAACCGGACCCGCAGGCCCTGGTCCTCGAGGTCCCAGCCCATGATCGCCTCGGTGTCGTCGAGCAGGCGGGCGTAGGGGGCGAGCAGCTCGGGCCCCTGGGACTCGGAGTCGGCGTCTGCGCGCCAGCGGGGCGCAGGGGCGACCACACAGGCCGCCGCGCCGTCGCCGAACAGGGCCACGGCGATCAGGTTGGCGTCGCGCCGATCTCCGTGCACAAAAGTCAGGCTGCACAGTTCGCAGGCGATCACCAGCACCGGCTTGCCCAGACCCCGGGCCAGGGGGATCGCTCGGGCCAGGGCCGCGCCCCCGCCCGCACAACCCAGACCCCACAGGGGCAGGCGCAGGGCGTCACGAGGGAGGCCCAGGCTCTGGATGAGGCGGCCGTCGAGGCTGGGGGTGGCGATCCCCGTGCTGGTAGCGAAGATGATCGCCCCGACCTCGCTCGGGTCCACGCCGGCGCGCTCGAGGGCCTCGGCCCCGGCGGCGTGGGACAGGCTCAGGGCGTGTTTGGTGTAGGCCGCGTTCTTCTCGGCGAAGCCCCGGCCCTCGCCCAGCCAGGAGACCGGCTGGCCGATCTGTCGGTGCTCGACGCCGGCGTTGTCGTAGCTGCGCAGGAGCTTCTGGAGACGGAGGTCGTCGCGCGCGGGGTCGTCGGCGAAGAAGCTGGCCGCGAAGGCCTTGGCCTCGGCCTGGGGCAGGTCGTGGGCGGGCGAGGCCGTGGCCACGCCGAGCAGGCCGACCCGGCTCAAGTGTGATCCCCAGTGGGGTTGGGCCCGGGATCGGATCCGGGGTCGGGGTCGGTCTCGGGGCTGCGGCAGGTGTCTCGAAACACATACTGGGAGAGGGCCTTGCGGTGGCTCGAGGTCCAGTCGATGTTCGGGCGCTTGGCCCCCTCGGGCAGGTAGCCCAGGCGGTAGAGGGCGATCATCTCGAGCTCCTCGGGGACGGCCAGGAGCTCGCTGAGCTCGCGCCAGGCGTCGGGGAACTCCATGGGGGTCGACACGAACTGGATGCCCATGCCCATGTCGACCGTGCTCAGCCAGATGTTTTCGATCGCCATGCCCATGCCCAGCAGGCTGTAGAACCCCGAGAGTTCGTCGGGGACGTACTCCTCTTTGGTCAGCAGGGCCGCGAGCATGAGGGGGCTGCCGCCGACGAGCTTGCGGTTGTCTTTGCCGAGGGTCTTGGGCACACCCAGGCGGTTGACGATCTTTTGCCCGCGCTCGCTGAACACGTGCTTGACGAAGGGCCGCAGCGCGACCGGGAGTTTGTCGATGAAGATCCCGTCGCGGCGCTCGGCCATCTCCTGTTTGGAGAATCGAAAGTAGCGGCGGTAGCGGGTGAAAAATTTGCCGCCGGACATGAGCCCCTCCATGGTCCGGCCGGCGATCTCCGCGATCTTGGCTCGGATGTCGTCGTCGGTGATCAACACGAAGCGCCAGGGCTGCGAGTTGAAGTGACTCGGCGCGCGCGAGGCCGCCTCCATCAGGCGGTGTTGGTGCTCGAGGCTGACCTTGTCGGGCTTGAAGGCGCCGTTTGTGGTGCAGCGGCTGAGGATGGCTTCGCGTAGTTCCATGGGCGTTTGTGTAGGGTCTCGAGAAAGTCGGGGGCTCAGAGCAGGTAGGCGCCGACGTAGCCGAGCGCGCCGGCCACGGCCATGCTCGGGTGTGCGGCGCCGCCGGGTTTGGTCAGGGGCATGGCCGCGAGGGCCACGAGCGTGATCAGGAGGGCCCAGTGGAAACAGGCGAGGACGGCCGCGACGGCCGCGACGAACACCAGCGCGTAGAGGGCGTGATGGACGACGCCGAAGCGGGCCTCGAAGACCTGAGCGCTCAGGCCGACGCCGAGGTTGAGCGCGTAGAGGGCGGCGCCGAGGTGCAAGAGCCAGGTCCAGTTCACCAGCGCGAGCAGTGTATCAAAGTGCGCTTGTGTACATGCAGGGGGCGAGGCGATAGCGTGTCGGCATGCGAGGCCCCGCCTTCGCCACGCTCCGCCGCGGGCCCGGTCGGGGCGCGGGTTCGCCCATGGGCAGTTCGTGGGTATTGGGGCTGGGGCTTGGGTTCGTGGCTCTGTCCACGGGCCTGGCCTGTGTCCGGGTCTCGGTCGCTCCCGCGCCGACGGCAGAGGCCTTCACCCAGGGCGAGCGGCTCGTGGATTTCGACCAGCTGGGCCGAGCCCGGGCGGCCGCCGACGCGGCTCCGGACGACCTCGCGCTCCAGTGGCGCGCCGGCATGGCCCACCTGCGGGCGTGTCTCCAGGGCCACGTCGATCAGCGCGACCTCGCGGAGCTCTACCTCGAGCGGGCCTGGGTCCTCGACCCGAGCTCGCAGCGGGTCCCCGTAGCCCGGGTCCTGGGTCGGTTCTTGAACATGCGCCAGTCCGTGCTCGACACCCGCAAGCTCGACCTGCAGGCCGAACTCTACGCCTCCTTGCTGGACGAGCGAGCGGGTTCGTCGAGCGCCCATTTTCAGGTCGAGAGCTTCGCGGCGGCGGGCCGGGCCCTGGGTCGCTACGAGCAGGGCGAGCTGCTCGGGGCGCTCGGCGAGATCGAGGCGCTCGAAGCCGCGATGGTCCAGTGGATCGCGCTTCACCCCGACGACCTGGACACCCGGACCATGGCGGCGAACTTCGAGCTGACCTTCGCCGGGCTGATCCCCGTGGGCCGGCGTCGACGTCTGCGCGAGGGCATCGCCCAGCTCGAGGTCCAGCAGGATCGCTGGGCCGAGCTCAGCCCCCGGGCCCGGGATCCCAACGTGGCCCCCAACGTCCGCAGCGTGTTCGGCCTGTACCTGGCCGAGGCCCTGCTCGCCGACGGCGAGACCGCTCGAGCCGGGGTTCGCTACCGCCAGCTGATCGCGCTCGAGGACCAGGCACCCACGGCTGTGCGCCGACAGATCGTCGCCGTGGCCGAGCACCGCCTGGGTCGACTCGAGGACTACGCGGGCGCCGATGAGCTGCTCCCGCTGTGGCCCTCGGGGGTCACCGGGTGCGTGGGTTGCCACGCGCGCACGGCCGCCCTGCCCACGGACACGCTGTACCTGTTGCCCGACGAGTGGGACGAGCTGGATGAGAGTCCCGCGCGAGAGTCGGCCCGGCGGGAGCTCGGGCAGTGAGCGCGCGAGTTGGAGCGCGGACGCGGGCGATGGCTCGGTGGGGCAGCCCGGGGGGCCGCCGGCCTCTCCGGGTCGTGTATGTGGTGCTCGGGGCTCTCGTCGCTTCGAGTCTGGCCTGCCCTTCACCCGGGGCGCGCCCGGGTGGGTCGGCGCTCGGGCAGGCCCCGGACAACGAGGCTCCCCTCGACCTCGACCTCGAGCTCGACGCCGAGCAGGCGGCCCTGCTGGCGACGCTGGCCGCCGAGGCCGACGCCCACCCCGAGGATTTCGCCGCGCTCAAGGCCTCGGGTCTAGCCCATATGCGCTACTGCCTGTCCGGGGTCACCCGTTTGCAGCTTCGGGCCGAGCGCGACCTCGAGGCGGCCTTCGCCCTCGACCCGAGCGACCCCGAGCTCAACCGCAGTTTGGGCCGCTTCTACAATATGCGGGCGGTGGCAGGGGACACCTCCAAGGCCGAGCGCCAGGTCGAGGTCTACGCGGCGCTGCTCGGGCCGGGGGTGGTCGAGGACCCTCGGCCCGCGACCATGGATGGGGCCGAGTTCGTCGCCTACAGCTTCTTCATGCTCGGGCAGATCTTGGCCGCGAAGGACCGGGGGCGGAGCTTGAAGGCACTGGCCAAGGTCCGGCGCCTCGAGGCCGATCTGGCGGCGCGGGTGGCCGCCGCCCCCGACGACATCGAGCTCCACGCCCTGCGGGGCAACTTCGCGTTTTTCTTCGCCGGCAACATCCCTCTCGATCGGACCCGCCGGGTGGCCGAGGCCGTGGCCGCCTTCGAGGTCGTGCGCGCGCGCTGGGGGGAGATGCGGCCCGGGGCCAAGGACCCCCTCGACTGCCCCAACACCTACGAGAACTTCATGTTCGAGCTCGCCGAGGGCTACATGGTGCTCGGTGAGGGCGCCAAGGCGGCGCCGATCTACACGGCCCTGAGCGAGGTCGGGAACCCACGCACCCGACCCAAAGAACTGATCGCGGCCATCGCAGCCGAGCGCCTGCGCAACTTCGATGATTATCTGGGTGAGATGCGGCTCATGCCACCTTGGCCCAGCGACGTCGGCAACTGCGTGGTCTGTCACGCCTGGAGCGCGGAGGTCCCCCTGGACTCGCTCTATATGCTCGAGCCCCTGTCGCCGAGCGAGCTGCCGTCCAGGGCGCACACCAAACCGGTGCTCGAGGCCGACCCGAGGGTGGGCCAGATCGTGGATGGGGAGGGCCTCCCGAGGCCCGTGGCGGCGCTGCTCGAGACCCGCTGCGCCCCCTGTCACTTCTCGAAGAGCGAGGCCCTGGGTCTGCCGTCGCTGGCCAGCGGCGCCGAGGTCGAGGCGGCCTCGGCGTGGATCCTCGAGCAGGTCGAGTCCGGGGCCATGCCCCCCGGGGGCGGGCTCTCGCCCGAGGCCCGCGCGCTGATCCGGGACTGGGCGGGGAGCGTCGAGGGAGGCTCACCCGAGCCTGCCGACACCGCCGGTTGAGCGCATCAGCCATCAGCCATCAGCCATCAGCCATCAGCCATCAGCCATAGGGATCCGGCCGGTCGCCAGCACACTGGTTGGTGTCGATACACGAGCGGCGGGTCGAAGCGGGAAGCCCCAGCTCGAGCCAGCTCGAGCCAGCTCGAGTCAGCTCGGCTCGGGGAACATCGCCGCGCGCAGGCGGGTGGCGATGCGATTGGCCCGAACCATGATGCGATCGTGATCGGCCGGCGCGAACAAACCGGTGACCGTGGTCGAGAACAGGCCCAGCCAGACGTCGAAGTGGCCGGGCTCGGCGGCCTTGATCTCCCGGTGGCGCTGCATGGGGTTGCCCTGGAAGCCGGGCGTGGCGAGCAAGATGGCCGACCAAAAGTGGACCATGCGCGGGAGGTGGGCATCCCAGTTGCGGACTCGGGTGTCGAACACGGGGCCGAGGATCGGGTGGACCTGGATCGCCGCGTAGAAGTCGTGGACCAAAGTGTGGATCATCGCGCCGTCGATGTAGGGGGCGGGCGCGCCGAGGGGCCGGGCGTTCAGGTTCTGGGGCTCGGCGGAGGCCTCGACGGGTCGGAGCCGATACACGGCCGCCGCGTCTGGGCGCTCTTCGTCGACGCCCTCGACCTCGAACAGGACATCGTCGACCCGCAGCCGCTCACCGATCTGGTGGGTCGCCCAGCGTGGCGCTGCGACCGTGGACCGAAGCTGCGCTGCCTCCACCCGACCTGCTTTATTAGGCATGGTAAATACTTATTATCGAGACCCGGGCGAGTCAAGCGGTGTCGACGCGGGCCGAGCCGGCAAAATCCGCGAGCCCCCGGCTCATCAGGGACTCAGACGATTAGACGGTCAGGGGCTCGAGGCGCCACAGAAACTCGGGCACGCGGGCGGTGGTCGAGTCGACCACGGGCTCGCGGCTGCGGACGCGGAACAGGCCATCGAGCAGGTCTTCGACCAGGGCGTGGCTCATGTCGAAGGGCGGCCCCTCCGGGCGGCCGTGGTTCCACAGCAGGGCCAGCATCTCCCCGCCGGGGCGCAGCGCACGGCGGGCCTGCTCGAGGTAGGGGCGCCGCAGCCTCGGGGGCAGGGCGCACAGGCAGGTCTGCTCCCAGATCCGGTCGAAGCGCTGGGCGAAGCTGTCCGGGAGTTGTGTGACGTCGGCCTGGACGACCTCGAGGGGCAGGCCGGCCTCGCTCGCTCGTCCGCCCATGATCTCGATGGCGAGGGGCGCGTAGTCGACAGCGGTGACGGCGTGCCCGGCCCGGGCCCAGGCGAGGGCGTCGTTGCCCTTGCCGGCGCCGGGGACCAGGACCTTCATGGCCTCTGGCTCGGACTCGAGCAGGCGCTCGAGCACCGGCGGCGCTCCGCCGAGGTCCCACCTCGCAGCGTCGCGGGCGTAGTGGTCGTTCCAGGTCTCGACGGTGCGCTCGGCCATGGTCGGAGCCTAGCAGCGCCGGGGGTCGAATTCTCGAGCCCGGGAGCTCGCGGGCCGGTCGCACTCCCCCCATTTGGGCGGGCTCGTGGCCGAGCGCCCGCGTTCAACCCGGGGTGTGGAGCCGGTCCGGAAATGCCGGTGCGGAAACGCCAGCCGAGAGCGCGGGGTCAGCCGCAGCCGTCGGTCACGGTGACGAGCATCCTGGTCGCTCCGCCCTCGGCCCGGTCGATCACATAGTTGACCTCGGGGAACGCTCCCATCCAATCGTTGGGGACCACGATCGGTTCCCACTCGGCTCCGCGGAGCCCGGCCATGTCGGTCGCGGCCCGGGTCGAGGTCTTGGGCTCGGTGTGTTCAGGCACCTCGACTGCGATCTGATACTGGCGACAGGTGGTCTCGGGTTCGCCACAGGCGGCGGTGGCCAGGGCCGAGCTGAGTACGGCGAGCGGGACCAAGGCGCGTGGGAACAGGGACATGGGCAGACTCTACCGTGTCGACCTTGACCCCGAGTCCTCGACTCTGCTCCGATGGGGGGTGGCGACCCTATTGGATAAGATACGAGAGCGGGCCGTCTATGAGCCGGCGACGATCCCGAGCCTCAGCGAGCTGCGGCCGGGCACCGACGCGAAGCTCGAGGGGCCAGGTACGGTGGAGAGCGTGCTCGGCAAGGTCGCCCGGGTGGTCGGTGTTCGATCGGACTTCGCCGTGTACGTCGACGCCCTGGCTCGGATTCGCTACTTCGCCCTGCCTGTCAACGGGGCCAGCCGTCTCCCCGAGTTCAACCTGGCCTGGAACCAGGTGCTCGAGCTCGAGTTTGTGCTCGGGCAGCTGCGCGAGACCCACAGCGACGCCCAACTCGACATCTATAGAACCATGCTCGGCAACGCGGTCGTCGCGGGGCTCTGCGGGGACATCGCGGCGATGCGCGACGCCCTGGCCAGGACCAAGAAGCTGCTCGAGGGCAAGGTCGCCCGCAACGCCAAGCAGGTCTACGTGATCACGGCCATTCGGATGGCCCTGATCTTGATCGTCGTGGCCGGGCTGGGCGTGAGCGTCACGGCGTTCATCGAGGCTCATGCGCTGGTCGCTACGGGGACCACCGACTGGATGTACGTCGTGGTCCTCGGTGTGCTCGGAGGGGCGATGGGCGCCCTGTTTTCGATCCTGACGGCCGGCCACAAACCCGTGCCTTTCGACCCGGTGTCGTCGGCCGACTACGCCATGTTCGAGGCCCGGACGCGCTTGGTCATGGGGGTGCTCGCGGGCGTCATCGTGGGCATCTGCCAGGCCACGGGCATCGTCGCCTCTACGCTGATGGCCGGTATCCCGAAGAGCGCGGGCATCTTGATCCTCGCGGTCGTCGGTGGGTTCGCCGAGCGGCTCGTGCCCAGCTTGTTGCTGAATAAGGCCAGCGATCTGGCGCCCTCCAGCGGGGAAGCCGATGCGAGCCCGAACCCGAGCCCCGTGCAGGCCTCCGAACTCGGGTCCGCCGAGCCGCCCGCAGATCCATCGGTCGAGACTCCATCAGTCGAGACTCCATCAGTCGAGACTCCATCAGTCGAAGCCGGGCCGGCCGAAGTGACCGCGTCCAACGTCGAGGACGACACTTCAGCGCCGAAACCAACTCCAGCTCCAGCTCAACTATCTGGGATCCTGCGAGGCCGGACCTCGATACCGGCACCGAAGGCGACGACCGAGGACGCGGACTGAGCCGCTCCGGTCGCCGGTGACCCTACAGGTCTCGCGGATCAGGCAGCTCCAGGCGCTCGACCTGGCAGTCCCGTCGCGTGCAGATCGGAGCTTTGCCCTCGGGGCATACACACTCGTTGCAGTCGACCTTCCACGTCTCTCCTGTCGCGTGGCCACTGCAGGACCACTCCCGTCCTCGACGGGTCTCGGTCTCGGTTGTCGATCGGTCGACCGGGGGAGAGCAGGCGCTCTGAGGTCCGCACGCCACCAGCGCCATGGTCAGCATCGGAGACCATGTTCGAGTCCACCTCATTCAGCACCCATCACCCATCATAGCGAGAGCGACTCGAGGGCGCTGCCCTGAGCGCGGTGGTTGGTCCGCCCAGCGACCGCGCGCTGGGTCCTGCGTCTGCGTTTCGTGTCGGCGCCGGTCGGCAGGAAGTCGTGGGCGAAGCCGACGTTGAGATAAAAGGTCCGCGGTCGGCCTGCGAGGATGCCCGCGTTGCGGTCGTCGGTGCGGCTGAAGTAGCGGGTGTCGGCGACGTTCTTGACCCCGCCCGTGAACTCGAGGCGCCAGCCTTGGGGCAGGGGAGCGTGCACGCGGGCCCAGAGGTTGACCGTGCCGTAGGCCGGGATCGGCCCGTAGGCGGCCGTGTCTTGGTCTTCCTGCTCCCGGTTTTGGTAGTCCGTGTACTGGCGGCTCTGGAAGCTGAAGTCGGCGCCCAGCTCGAGGCCGAAATCGAAGCCGTAGCTGGCCCCGGCCCACAGCTCGTGGCCCGGGTACCAGGGCATCTTGTTGCCGTCGATGGCCAAGCCGGTGAGTCGGCTGTCGGTCCAGCCGTAGCCCACGTAGGCCGAGGGCTCGCCGAAGTCGCCGTCGAAGACCTCCGAGGGGTACCACTCGAGCTCGGCCTCCACACCCCACAGGCGGATGATGGGGATGATGTCGAAGCTCTCCTGGCCGACGTCGATGTAGTTGGTGAAGCCCTTGTACCAACCGGTGAGTTCGCCGTAGAGGCCGGCGGCCTCGAGTATTTTGAGGCCGAGCTCGGCGCTGTCGGAGTGCTCGGGCTCGAGCTGGTCGTCGACGCCGGCGACGGTGACCTGGAGATACTGGGGCGGTCCGAAGGAGCGCCCGTAGGCCGCGAACAGGGCGACCTCGCCCACGGGCGCGTACCAGATCGACGCCGCGGGCAGGGGCGCCCAGTAGTTGCGGCGGATCGTGAAGCGCTCGAGGTTGGAGCGACGCGAGAGCTGGATGTACTCGAGGCGCACGCCCAGATCGATGGCCAGGTCGCCGTCGAGGAAGATCAGCTTCTCGTTGACGTAGCCGGCGTAGGCGGCCGTGCGCGCGTCGTCGTCGGCGGTCAACAGCTCCCCGACCAGGTCCTCGGTCAGGGTCTTCATGTCGGCGAGCTCGTAGGCCGCCCGGGCGCCGATGCTGAGCTGGTGCGAGAAGCTGCTGTCGGCCTTGCTGAAGCGCACGGTCCAGCGCGGCTCCACGCCGACCACGTCGTAGGTCCGGGGTCGGGACAGGATCTGATCGATCAGGTCCCGATCGCGCGCGGGGTTGGAGGCGATGGTCGTGCTCCTATAGCTGTGGTTGAACCACCCCGAGATCTTGAGGTCTTGGCGGGCGTTGGGCTGCCAGCCCAGCTTCAGGGCGGTGCCGCCCCGCCAACCCTCGAAGGTGTCGAAGGGGCGCAGGCTCTGGAAGGGGTCCTCGTTGTAGGCCGCCCGGTCGAGGCCGCCGGGGAGCTCGCTGCGCTCGAGGTAGCCGTGGCTGATGGACTCGAGGCGCAGGCGCGGGTTGAACTGCCAGGCGAACTTGGCGATCCCGCCGTGGACCTCTTTGTGGCTGTGCTCGCGCCAGCTGCTGCCGACCCTGGGCGCGTACTCGAGGTACATGCCGAAGCGGCCGTGGGTCGCGCCGTAGGCCCCGCCGAGAGAGAAGTCGAGGTTGGAGTCGCCCTGGGCGAACACGGAGATGCTCGGGTGTTCGGGGATCGGGTTGGAGATCAGGTTGAACACGCCGCCCGAGGTCTGGGGTCCGTAGCGAGCGGTGGCGCCCCCGCGGATCACATCGAGCTTGGCGATCGAAAACAGGGACAGGGGGAAGAGGCTGAGCTGGGGCTGGCCGTAGGGCGCAGGGGCGATCGGGATCTCGTCCAAGAGCACGGTCGCGCGCGAGCTCAGGCGAGGGTTCGCGCCGCGCACGGCGACCTGGAGCTTGGTGTCCTGGGATCCGAGGCCCGAGTTGCCCTCGCTGCTGCGGACCCCGGGGGCGCGCTCGAGGGCCTCGCTGACGCTGGTCGCACCGCGGCCCACGGCCTCGTCTCGGTCGACGACCGTGCGCCCGCCGGCGTGGTTGAACACATCGAGGGCGTCGGCTTTGCCCAGGGCGCTGGCGTCGACCACGATCTCGCGCGCCTCGGGCTCGCCATCTTCGCCGTCGCCATCCCCTTCTTCGAGGGTCTCGTCCTCGAGGGGGATGCCGTCGTCGTCCCCGGGGTCCGGGCCTGCGGGCGGTGAAGTCACCAACCACAAGGTGGCGAGCAGGGCGATCATCTTCTTCGAACCCTAGGCGCCCGGGATGACGACTTCGGTGGCGCCCCGGAGGCGCAGGCCTTGCTCGGGGAAGGCCGGGCCTAGATCGTCGATCTGCTCGATGGTGCGGGCGACCTCGTCGATGCGGTAGACCTTGCCCAGGACGCTCAGGCCGTAGAGGACCCCGCCGACCCGGGCCAGGCCGTCGATCTCGTCGCCGCGCACGACCGCGTCGTCGAAGACATTGTCGAGCACACCATCGGTCACGTCGCCGGGCTCGGTGGGCTCGCAAGTCGAGAGCTCGTTGCGGGCCAGGGGCATGACGGCCTCGTCCTCGCTGCGCAGCCAGGCCGAGGCCCGGACGCCGTCGAGGGCCACGACCACGTCACCGGCGACGCCGACCTTGTCGCCGAAGCTGCACTGCTGGGTGCAGACCGTCTCGCAGGCGTAGTAGTCCGGGTCTTGGCTGACGTCGCTGGGCTGGAGGCAGTGGCCCTGCTCGAACACGGCGGTGTCGATGCGCAGCAGGGAGCCCTCGGTGATCAGGCCCTTGCTGCCGGCGCCCCGGACCCCCAAGAGCAGCTCGTCACCCGCGAAGCCCAGGCCGCTGACGGCCTCGAACCAGTAGCAGGGATCGGTGCTCGGGCTCTCGGCGGGGCCAGGGGGGATCACCCAGCGCTCCACACCGATCGCGTTGCCGCTCCGGCCCCAGTCGTCGACCGTCAGCGAGGACAGGGACCACTCGTCGTTGAGGGGATCGAAGGTCGCGGCCCAAAGCCCGCGCTGGGGGTGCCAGGCCAGGTCCCGGACCACGAACTTGCGCAGGCTCCCGTCGTCGATGGACGCGGCCCCGAGCTGCCCGTCGAGGCGCAGCTTGCCGAGCTCGACCAGGCGGCAGTCGGTCCCACCGCCCTCGCAGGTCGCGCTCGGATCGTAGAGGAACAAGGCGTTGCCCGAGTAGCTGCCCTCGACCCCCCCAGGGAGCGGGACGTGGCTCTGGAACGAGGCGTCGGCGTCGGAGAGGCGGGCGTTGACAAACAAGATCAGCTCGCCCGAGAGCTCGTGCTCATCGCCGCAGTCGCCGGTCTCGCAGCTCGTGTCGGCGCTGTCATCGACCGTCTCGCCCTCGCCCCCGTCGTCCACAGGCGGGAGTTCGAGATCCACACAAGCCGACAGGGCCAAGCTCGCGCCGAGCAGCGATGAAATGAAAGTAGATTTCATTTGCAGGGGAAGATACTCCGGCCTCGATGTAGGAGCGTCAACCCTGGCCGAACTCGCCCGATGAATTCATGGAGTTAGGACATGTGTGGGCTCACGGCTCGCATTATTGCAAGTGAAAACTATTTTCATTAGCTTTCGGATTATCCCGCTGAAGGTCTGCTGCGTGTTTTTCGCACATCGCCTTTGGCGCTCAGAGAACCATCACTATGACCATTTCAAACAAGCTCTCCAAGCCCGGTCGTTCGCTCTTGGCCCTGTCCTTGCTCTGCAGTCTGAGCGCCGTGGCGTGCACGGACGACGGCGGCGAGGACGACGATATCGGTGAGGACGAGTCGGACACGAGCTCGTCGACCGAGACCGGCGGCGAGGACACGGCCGAGACCGACACGGCCGAGACCGATACGGCCGAGACCGATACGGCCGAGACCGATACCGACACCGGCGAAGGGGGCAAGCCCGAGCTCGGCGCGACGCCCAACGTCCAGTGTGAAGCCGCGCTCGCCCAGCTCGAGATCATCGCCATGGAGAACCTGAGTGGGGCCCCGGATCCCGAGCTCATCGCGGCCGCCTACATCGACACGGGCCTCCAGGCCGCCGTCCAGGAGGCGGGGGTGATCAGCGGTCGGATCGAGGACGGTGTGCTCATCGACGACGCAGCGATCCTCGCGTCCATCGACCTGGCCCTGGATGTGGGCGAGCCCAGCGACATGATCGACGTGGAGTGGGGCGTGTACCTGGCCCTGCACAAGTTCATCCGCAGCGAGATCGCGGCGATCGCCGATGTCCTGCCCGACCCGGCCAACGACCCGGCCCTGCTCTACGCGCGCTGGGACGCGACCTGGTGCTACTACGACGGGGCCCTGCGTCAGATGGCGCAGGCCGCCGACGCCTATGGACTCGAGGGCGACAGCATCGAGGCCGACCTCGACGCGGCCTACCTCTGGGGCCACAGCGGGATCGAGGGTGAGGAGTCGTGGGCCGTCGACGAGTGGGTCGTCGGACCCGCCAAACAGCAGATCGAGAAGACCACCTTCGCCATGGTTCACCGCCTGATCCTCGGCTGGGCAGAGGAGGCCGCCGACAGCGACGACCTGCTCGCGCAGCGCCGGGCCTATGCGGCCTTTCAGCTGATCGAAGACCGACTCTCGGGCAAGAACACACCCGGAATCGCGTGGATCGAGGACGCGCTCACGGGCCCACCCGGTGATGTCGACGTCGACGAGCTGACCCGTCAGCTCAACATCGCCTTCGTCAAGCGGACCCGCAAGTACACGGACCTCGCCCTGCCCGACGTGGGCGCCCTCATGGGGACCTCCGAGGGGTTCAAGGGCGCGACCGAGGGGTCGACCTACAGCAAGCTGGTCGAGCCGTTCATGGTCCAGGATCTCGAGGGTTTCGACCTCCCTGCCTACCGGGCCAGCTGGGCGACGTGGATCGAGGCCATCGCCAACGACGACGTGCCCGCGGCCGAGACCGCGAGCGCCGACTTGGTCGACTGGAACTGCCAGTACCAAGCGGCCCTGGGCATCGCCGAGTGCACCTCTTCGGTCGACGAAGAGTGACCGTGTAGCGCCCTGTCGAGACGCCGCCCAAACTTGGTTTGGGTGGCGTCTTCGAGTTTAAGGTGGACGAGCGCACCGCGCTGAGAACGCTCAGTCATGTCGCATAAGTATTTGAAACTAAACGCGAATCAAATTAGTAAGTGGAGGCTCAACAATTAACTTGAACGGGCCCAATTGGTAAGTAAGTATGCAGACACAAACCCGCCTGACGGTCCCAAGACCAGACCAGCGGCTAGAGCCAACCCAGATGCGACCACGAAGTTTCAGCGACGAAGACCTGCTCGAGACCGCCAATCGGCTGTTCCTCGAGTTCGGTCCCAGCGTCTCGACCTCGCGCATCGCCGAGGCCCTCGGGGTCTCGCAGGCGGCCCTGTTCAAGCGCATCGCCACCAAAAAGGAGCTGATGATCCGCGCGCTCGCGCCCCGGGTGCTCCCGGCCTGGTTCGACCGGCTCAGCCGCGGCCCCGACGAGCGCCCGGTGGGCGAGCAGCTCCACGACATCATCACGGAGATGGAGGAGTTTTTCTCGCGGATGATGCCCTCGCTCATGGTCCTCCGGGCCGCCGGCATCTCCCCGAACTCCATGCTCAAGCTGTTCCCGGGAGAGCCGCCGCCTCTGCGAGCGCGCCGGGTTCTGACTCAGTTTTTTGTCGAGCTCAACGCCCAGGGGCGGACCGACGTTGCCAGCCCAGAGGTCACGGCCGCCGCGTTCATGGGTGCGATCCACAATTATCACACCCTCGCGCACATGCTGGGCGATCAGAGCGCCGCGCGCTGTGAGAATTTCGCTGAGGACCTGGTCGACCTGTTCTGGTCAGGCATCAAGCCACGCTGATTTCTTTTCTCCTGTTGTCTGTTGTCGATGGCCGCGCGCCGTCACAACCGTAAACACAATCTCAACCTCAGTCTCAGTTTCAATCTGAACAAGGAGGAGGCCATGGGCCTTCGAATCACTCTACCTGCGATGGCCGTGCTCTTTTGCCTGGCCTTCGCCTCGGACAGTTTTGCCTCCGGGCCGCCCGGCGGCTCCAACTCTGGAGATGCCGCGCCCGCGGATTCTCATACTGATACGGCTGACACGGGCGATACGGCCGACACGGGCGACACGGCCGACGCGGGCGTCGACCTGCCCGGGCCGACCCGCCGACTCGAGCAGGGGTCGGCCCAGTGGTGGGTGGGCTTCGGCGACCCCGAGCTCGACGCGCTGGTCGCCGAGGGCCTCGGTGAAAACCTCGACCTGCGCGCGGCCGAGCTGCGGATCGCCGAGTTGGAGGCGCAGACCGAACAGCAGCGAGCGCCCCTGATGCCGACGGTGAGCTGGGACAGCAGGATCGATCTCGCGCCCACGGACAGCCTGGGATTTCAGTTTGGTGGCACGGGAGGCGGTGGTGACCCCAACGCGGCGCCTCCTCCCGAGGTCTACTGGACCGGATCCAGCGTCCTCAATGTGGGCCTGGAGTTGGACATCACGGGTCGGCGGGTGCTCGACCTTCGGGCCAGCCGCGACGAGGTCACAGCGGCGAAGGCCGAGCGGGCCTCGAGCAGGGTCGGCGTGTCGGCTGCGATCGTGGGTGCCTACTACGATCTGGTCGCCGCTCGGGCTCGAGCCCGGGTCGTGGAGGCCCAGATCGAGACGGTCTCGGCCCTGCTCGAGCTGACCGAGCGCCGCTACGTCGAGGGCCAGTTCGCGGCCACGGACATCCTTCAGCAGCGCCGCCAGTTGGCTGCGACCGAAACCCTGCGCCCCCAGGTGAAAGCCCAGGTCCGGGCGGCCTCTCAGCGCCTGGCCGTGCTGCTCGCGGAGCCCCCGGACACGGCCCACGCCAGTGCCGAGGTCCTGCCCCGGGTCGCCGAAACCCAGGGTCCGGGAGTGGGTCCGGGAGCCGGTCCGGGGGTGGACCAGCTGCTGGCCGCGCGCCCGGAGTTGGTCGCCGCCGAGCGCCGGGCCGAGGCCGCGACCAAGCGAGAGCAGGGCGCGCGCCGAGCCTTCGCGCCGAGCCTGCGCCTGTCGGCCAAAGCGGGGGTCCAGGCGATCGCCATCACCGAGGTCGCCGAGCAGTGGTTCTGGGGCGCAGGGGCGTCCCTCTCCGTGCCGATTTTCACCGGCGGTCGGACCCGCGGCGTGCTCCGGCAGCGGCGGGCACAGACCGCCAGCGCCCACAACGAGGTCGAGCGTCTGCAGCTCGAAGCCCGTCTTCAGGTCGCGGCGGCCGAGGCTGCCCAGGGCGAGCGCGCCGACATCGTCGCCGCCTCCACGGCCGAGATGAGCTTCGCCGAGGACAACTACCTCGCGCTCCGGGATCGCTACCTCGAGGGTGACATGGACGTCCTCAACCTGCTCTCGGCCCTGACCAGCAAGCAGCAGGCCGAACTCAACCTCATCACCGCTCAGCGCGATTTGGTCGCGGCTCACGTCGACCTGCAGCGCGCCCTCGCCCCCGACGCCACACGCTGACGCTCGAGAACAGGATCCGATGAACAAGATCTTCACTCACGTTCTACTTCCCCTCGTCGTCCTCGCCGCTGGCGGGGTCGGTACGGTGTTGCTGATTCAAGGTGGCGAGCAGACCGAGGCCAAGGCGCCCACCCGCGAGCTCCCGCTGGTTCGCACGCAGCAGGTCCCACCCGGTGCCTACGCGATCCGGGTCGAGGCCAACGGGGTCGCCGAGGCGACCGGTGAGCTGACGCTGGTCCCCGAGGTCGGGGGCAAGGTGGTCGAGGTCTCGCCGGCGCTCCACGAGGGCGGCCGGGTCGAGGAGGGCGAGGTGTTGGTCCGCATCGAGACTCGGGCCTACAAGATCGCCGTGGCCCAGGCCAAGGCCGAGTTGAGGCGGGCCGAGGCGGAGCTCGAACTCGAGCTCGGTCGCGGGCGGACGGCCTTGCGAGAGTGGGCGCAGTTCGGGGGCGCGGAGGGGGAGGGGCGCCTGGCCAAGCGCGGGCCCCAGCTGGCCTCGGCCCAGGCGCTCGTCGATCTGCGCAAGGCGTCGGTCGACAAAGCGAAGCTCGATCTACGTCGGGCCACGATCCGGGCGCCCTACGACGCGCTCGTCGTTTCGGAGCAGGTCGAGCCCGGTCAGGTCGTCACCCGGGGGGCCGCGCTCGCGTCCTTGGTCGTCGCCGATGAAATGTGGGTGCGGGCGCCGGTTCGAGTCGAGGCGCTCTCGGCCCTCGAGCTCGGCGACGACAAAACCGAGGGCGCGGGACCCGGAACCGAGGTCCGCATGCGCCTCGATCTCGGCCGAGGAGAGTTTGCGACCCTCACTGGGGAGGCCCTGCGCCTCGGCGCGGAGATCGATGCCGACACCCGCAAGGCGGATCTCATCATCGGGGTCTCGGGGCGGACCTCCTCGGGCGCGAGGCTGCTGCCGGGGGCGTTCCTGACCCTGGAGCTCGACTCCCCCGAGCCCACCCGCGCGCTCCGGATCCCCCGCGATGCGCTGGTCGAGGGCCGGCGGGTCTGGGTCGTGGATGGGGACCAACGGGTGAGCAGGCTGAACCTCGAGATCGCCTGGACCGACCGAGAGGCGGTCTACGTCCGCCCGAGTTCGCTCGACGCTCCCTGGAGCGAGGGAACCCTCGAGGTCGTGCTCCGGCCGCCGTCGAGCATGTTGGAGGGGATCGAGGTTCGGATCGAGGCGACCGAGTCCGAGGCCGAGTCCGAGGCGGGGTCCGGGCCCGAGTCCGGGGCGGCCGTCGCCGAGAGCGGCGCGAGCTCGGGCGTCGATGTTCAGGCGAAGGCGCAGGTTCAGGGGGAGGTCGATCATGGCTGAGCGCACCAGCGAGCTGTTCAAGGGGGCCCTCGCGTGGATGGTCCAAAACAACGTCGCCGCGAACCTCTTGATGCTCGTATTGATCGTCGCGGGGGGACTCGGAGTCGCGACTTCGAAGCAGGAGGTGTTCCCCGAGTTCGACCTCGATCAGGTCGACGTGAACGTGGTCTACCCCGGCGCCAGCCCCAGCGAGGTCGAGCAGAGCATCGTGCTGGCGATCGAGGAGAAGGTTCGGGGCATCGACGGGGTCAAGCGTGTCGACTCGAGTTCGAAGGAGGGCAGCGGGACCGTGTCCGTCTCCCTCCTGCTCGACGCGGATCGGCAGCAGGTGCTCGCCGACGTCAAAAACGAGGTCGATCGGATCTCGACTTTCCCCGACGAGGCCGAGCAGCCGATCGTGAGCCTGGCCAAGCGACGCAAACAGGTCGTGAGCCTGATCGTGTCGGGGGACCAGGAGCTGCATGACCTGCACGCCATCGCCGAGCGCGTCCGCATGGGCCTGCTCGAGAGCGAGGACATCACCCAGGTCGAGCTCGAGGGGGTCCCCCCGCTCGAGCTCTCGGTCGAGATCTCCCGCGCCGAGCTCGAGCGCTACGGCCTGACCTTGGACGAGGTCGCTCGGGAGATCGGGAGCGCGAGTTTGGAGCTCCCAGCCGGCGCCCTCGAGTCCGATCGGGGAGAGATCCGGGTTCGGGTCAGCGACCGCCGGGCCAGCGGAGCCGAGCTCTCGGAGCTGATCTTGAGGGGGTCCCGGGGCGGCGGTGAGGTCCGCCTGGGCGACATCGGGACCATTATCGACGGCTACGAGGACACCAAGCAGTACTCCCTCTACAACGGCAAACCGGCCGTCCGCGTGACGGCCTACCGCACGGGGGACGAGACCCCGAGCGCGGTCGCGGCTGCGGTCCGGGACTACGCCGAGGAGCTGCGCGCCTCTCTCCCTCCCGAGGTCGAGGTCAGCGTCTGGCAAGACGACAGCGAGGCCCTGCGCGACCGCATCGGTCTGCTGGCAAAAAACGCGGGCATGGGCCTGCTCTTGGTGCTCGTGATCCTGGCCCTGTTCTTGGATCTTCGGCTCGCCTTTTGGGTCGCCCTGGGCATCCCGATCTCCTTCTTGGGCGCGTTCGTGGTCCTCGGCGGGACGGATCTGTCCATTAACATGATCACCCTGTTCGCGTTCATCGTGACCTTGGGCATGGTGGTCGACGACGCGATTGTCGTGGGCGAGCGGACCTACTCCTACCGGAGCGAGGGGCACCCCCCGATGGAGGCGGCGATCTTGGCCGCCAAGGAGATGGCGACCCCGATCACCTTCGCGATCTTGACCACGGTCGCGGCCTTCATGCCCATGTTCTTCGTGCCCGGGACCATGGGCAAGGTGTTCAAGATGATCCCCGCGGTCGTGATCGCCGTGCTGGTGATCTCTCTGGTCGAGAGCTTCTTGATCCTGCCGGCGCACCTCGCCCACATCAAAACAACGGACTCGAAGCTACGCCTGCCCAGGCGCGGCCTGCTGGGGGTGTTCGAGGGGCTCCAGGCTCTGGTCGCCAGGGGGCTCGCGGCGTTCATCGAGAGGATCTACCGACCGGTAGCGAAAGCGGTGATGCGGGCCCGCTACCTGGCCCTGGCGGTCTCGGCGGTCGTGCTCTCGCTGACCCTGGGCTTCGTCGCCTCGGGCGGGGTGCCGTTCAACTTCTTCCCTCAGATCGAGGGTGATGTGGTGACCGTGGAGGTGCGCCTGCCCTTCGGGGTGGCGCTCGAGCGCACGGAGGCGGTGGGCGAGGTCCTCGAGGAGGCGCTCGGAGAGACCATCGCGCAGTTCGACGCCTCGGCGATGGTCCGCGGCGTCTATACACGCGTGGGCCAAGGGAAGCCCGGCGGTGGCCCGGGGGCGGGGCCGGCCGATGTCGGGAGCCACCTGATCGCCTTCGAGGTCGCGCTCGTGCCCTCGGGGCAGCGGGAGTTCGGGGCCGAGGAGTTCCTGGCCAGCTGGCGCGAGCACACCGGTGAACTCCAGGACATCGAGTCCATCACCTACAGCGCGAGCTCGGGGCCTGGGGCCGGTGCCGCCGTGGCGATCCAGTTCCTGGGTGTCGACCCGGACTCGCTGGCTGCGGCCTCGGGGGAGATGAGCGCCGCGCTCGCGGGTTACGACGAACTGGTCAACATCAAAAACGGCTACGTCACCGGGAAACCGCAGATCGACTTTAGCCTGTCGAGTGAGGCCCGGGGCCTCGGGTTTTCTTCTCAGCAGGTCGCGTCGCAGCTGCGGGCCGCGTTTTTCGGGGCCGAGGCAGTCCGCGAGCAGCGGGGGCGCAACGAGCTCAAGATCATGACTCGCCTGCCACCCGAGGAGCGGCGCAGCGAGCATGACCTCGAGGCGCTCATGATCCGCAGCTCGAGCGGGGATTTTGTCCCCCTCGGGCGCCTGGTCGAGCTCGAGCGCGGGGTCGCGCCGACCTCCATCGATCGGGAGGATGGCCGCCGCAAGGTCGTCGTGTCCGCCGAGCTGGCGCCCGGGGTCCAGAGCTCGCGGGCCGTGCTCGAGGCGCTCGAGGCCGGGGTGCTCGAAGAGCTGGGCACCCGCTACCCCGACATCGAGGTCGAGATGGTCGGTGAACAGCGCGAGCAACAGGAGACCTTTCAGGCGCTCGGGCAGGGCTACATCCTGGCCCTGTTCCTGATCTACGGGCTCTTGGCGGTCCCCTTCAGGAGCTACATCCAGCCCGTGATCATCATGTGTGTGATCCCCTTCGGCTTTGTCGGGGCGATCGCCGGGCACGTCTTGATGGGTTTCGGCCTGTCGATCATGAGCATGTTCGGGCTCATCGCCCTGTCTGGGGTCGTCGTCAACGACTCGCTGGTGCTCATCGACGCCACCAACAAAGCCCGAGCTGCGGACCCAGAGCTCTCGGCCTTCGACGCCGTGCTCCGGGGCGGCACCCAGCGCTTCCGGCCGATCTTGTTGACCAGCCTGACGACCTTCTTTGGGCTCGTCCCCATGCTCGCTGAGACCTCGGCCCAGGCGCGCTTTCTGATCCCCATGGCGATCAGCCTCGCGTTTGGAATACTCGCGGCGACGGTGGTGGTGCTCCTGCTGGTGCCGGCCCTGTACATGATCGTCGAGGACTTCGCGCCCCGGAAGGGAGACGAGAACGAGAACGAGAACGAGAGCGAGAGCGAGAGCGGCACGGACGTCGTGCAGGCTCAGGTCGAGGCTGCTCCCTAATCGGTGTGTGGGCGTGCCTCGAGCGGGAGGGCGTGGCACGCTGCAGAGCGTGCCGCCCAGCTTTTCCCTTCAGCGCGCCCAGACCACCCTCTTTGTGTTTGTCGGTGGGCTCGCGCTCGTCTGTGGCTGCGGCGAGCGGGGCCGGGCCGGGAGCGCCGATGGGGACTCGAAGCCCAAGTCGGAATCCAAGTCCAAGTCGAGCAGGGCGGAGGCGGGGGTCGAGGGGCAGGATAAGCTGGAGGTCAGCCCAGGAGCGGCCGCGATCGCCGATGCCGTCGACCCGGCCCGCTACCGGAGCGAGGTCGAGTTCATCGCCCAGGAGCGCCCCTACGCCTCGGAGCACTGGCAGCGCGTCCAAGACCGCTGCGCCGCCGCCTTCGAATCGGCCGGGTTCACGGTCGAGCGCCAGGTCTTCGAGGGCGAGGGCGAGGGCGAGGGCGGGATCTCGGGGGTCAACGTCGTCGGTCGTAAGCCGGGGACCGATTCAGAGGCGGCCACGATCGTCGTCGGTGCGCACTACGACCACATCGAGGATTGCCCCGGGGCCGACGACAACGCCTCGGGGACGGCCGCGGTGATCGAGCTCGCGCGTGTGCTCGGGGGCGAGCAGCGCTGGGGGCCCGAGCTGGTGGTCGCCTGCTGGGACCGGGAGGAGTCCGGGCTGCACGGCTCGCGGGCCTGGGTCGACCGGGCCGTGGACACCGGAGAGCGCATCGGTCTCTACCTCAACTTCGACGCCATGGCCTTCGCAAGCGACGAGCCCGACAGCCAGCGCATGCCGCCCGGGGTCGAGCTCCTGTTCTCCGAGGAGCTCGCCCAGCTCGAGGCCAACGAGTATCGAGCCGACTTCATCGCCGTGCTCGCCGACAGCGACGCGGAGCAGGCGACAGCGCTCGTCGCCCTCCACGCCGCGCGTGTCGGCCTGCCGGCCATGCCCCTGTCGATCCCCGCGGGGCTCAAAAACCAGGCCGCGCTCGCCGACTTGCGGCGCTCGGACCACGCGAATTTTTGGCACCACGACATCCCGACCGTGTTCCTCTCGGATACGGCCGAGTTTCGCACCGACACCTACCACTGTTTGGTCCGCCCAGACACGGTCGAGACCCTCGACTTCAGCTTCGCCACCAAGGTGGTACGGACCTCCGCGGGGGCGCTCGCGCAGCTTCTGGGAGCCTGACTTGTCAGGCCGGCGAGCCCGGGCGATGCTGCTCGCCCATGTCCGAGCCGCTCCGAGATGCCGTGCTCGCCCTCGTCGCACACCACCGCGAAGGGGGCATCACCATGGGCAAGATCGTCGATCGTCTGGTGGTCGACGGCGCCGGCGAAGAAGAGGTCGAGCTCGAGATCTGGGAGCTGATCCGCGAGCGCCGGCTGACCCCGCACGGCTTCGTATGCCGCAAGGTTCGCAAGGGCGACCCGGTCAACGATCAACGCAGCTACGAGTTTGTGCTCATCCCTTGGTCGCGGGCCCTCGACGCCCAGCTCGAGCTCGACCTCGGCCGGAATCGGTGACAATAAAATCGCTCGGTTTGGGTAAAGTGTAATTTAAACGCCGTTTGCACGGTTAAAATGGCGACATTATCGATCCCCGCATGCCTGAGTTCAGCCTGGTCGAGGCGGGGCAAGGTAGCCATTCGGCCCGACACCGAGGGCCTGTTCGTGGCGCTCGCACCCATGGATGGGGTCACCGACGGGTCGACCCGAGCGGTGATGAGTGCCCTCTTCGGGGGTCGCTCGGGGATCAGCATCTGCGTGTCCGAGTTCGTCCGGGTGACCCGCCAGCCGGTCCCGGAGCACGTCTTCCTGCGCCACTGTCCAGAGCTGGAAACCGGCGGGCACACCGCGGAGGGGATCCCCGTATTTGTGCAGCTGCTCGGTGGTGACCCCCTGTGGATGGCGCGCGCGGCCACGGTCGCTGCGCAGATGGGCGCGCCGGGTATCGATCTCAACTTCGGGTGTCCCGCCAAGACCGTGAACAACTCGGACGGGGGCGCGACATTGCTCAGGGATCCGTGCCGGGTCGAGGCGGTCACCCGAGCGGTGCGCGACGCGGTGCCGGCTCATATTCCTGTGACCCCCAAGATCCGTGTGGGCTGGGCCGACGCCGACCGGATCGTCGATATCGCCAAGGCCGCCGAGCAGGGCGGGGGCAGCTGGCTCACCATCCACGGCCGCACGCGTCGTCAGGGCTACGCGCCGCCGGTCGACTACGGGGCGATCGGGCGAGCCCGCGCCGCGGTGGACATGCCCGTGGTCGCCAACGGCGATCTCTTCGATGTCGAAGCGCTGATCGCCTGCGCCGAGGCCAGCGGCTGCCGGGGGTTCATGATCGGCCGCGGGGCCATGGGCAGGCCCGAGCTCTTCGCCCAGATCCGAGGTTGGCGAGACGGACCCGGAGAGGGAGACGAAATCAGGCCCGGAACCAGAGATGGGGCGACGGGGCGCGGCCCGCTGAGCGCCGTCGAGATGGGCGGGCTGCTCCAGCGCTACGTCGCCCGCATGGTGGCCGACGGCGCCGCCGAAGGTCCGGCGTTGGGTAGGCTCAAGCAGTGGCTGCGCATGGGCGGGCTCTCGCGCGGCGTAGCTGGCCCAGCGGCCTCGGGCCCGACCCCAGATACGGGCTTCGACCTCGGTGCCTGGTTCGACGCCATCAAGCGCGAGCGGAGCCTGAGGGCGGCCTGTGTCCTCTTGGAGCGGCTGTCGGGAGCGAGCCCCGGCCCGAGCCCCGAGCGAGCGAGCGGCCCGGTTTCCCCTCTGCAGGGGTGAACTGAGCACAGGCGGCCCCAGCTTGGTGCTCGAGCCCGGCCTCAGTCGGTGCTCGAGCCCGGCCTCAGTCGGTGTCCGCCTTGGTCGCGCCGCAGCTGAGCCCCTCGAGGGCGAGGTCCTCGCTGCCCTCGATCTGCACAAATTCGGTCCCGAGGCCCTTGGCCTGGGCGATCACCCGGTTGCGCACCTGCTTACCGAGGTGCCCCGTCGCCGGGACCGGGTGCGGGTAGGGGGTGCGCTTCATGTAGGCGCTGTGAAACACGACTGCGTCCATACACGGGCCGGTCCCGGCGTCTGCTTCGGCTGCAGTCCAGGTCGTGCGCAGCACTCCCGTGAGCCTGGGGATCGCGCCCGTGTGCTCGAACAGGAAGTTGCCCATGGAGTAGGCGATCAGCCCGTTCCCGTGGCGCTCGACACCCTGGAGCACGTGAGGGTGATGGCCGACCACCATGTCCACGCCCCCGTCGATGAGCGCCCGGGCCGTCTTTTGCTGATAGATATTCGGCTTCTCGGCGTACTCGTCCCCCCAGTGCACGGCGACGATGATCAGATCGTGGCTGTCCCGGGCGGCGTTGATCACCGGGCCGAGGGTGTCGACCATGTCGCGCAGCTCGATGTAGGGGACCTGAGGCGTGTTCTCGCGGATCGGTGCGTTGATGCGGTTGGTGACCGAGAGGAAGCCGACCCGCCAGCCCTTCACCTCGTGAGTCTCGACGCGATACAGCTCGGTCTCAGTCTCGGTCCCCGTTCCGGTCTCGGTTCCGGTCCCGGTAGCTTGGGGTAGGGAGGCGCCGATCGGTGTGATGCCGACCTCGCGCAGGATCACCGGGCTCTGGAGCTGGCCGTCCTCGCGCAGGTCGAAGTAGTGGTTGTTGGCCAGCGAGAGGACCTGAAACCCGGCGTCGTGAAGCATCTGGACCATCTCCCGGTCGCCCCCAAAACGGTACTTGGAGCCGATCGGCGAGCTCGTCGGCAGGTCTTCGATGACCGGGGTCTCGAGGTTGCCGACCAGCAGGTCCGAGCGCAGCTGCGTGTCGAGCTTGGCGAAGGGTCCGCTCAGGTCCGCGGCGGCGAGCCGCTCCGGGTCGCCCTCGACGATCGGATCGAAGTTGTTGTCCTCGCGGTAGCGCCCAAAGATGATGTCGCCCACAAAGGTCAGCTCGAGGTGCTCGGCCTTGGCGGGGGGCATGTCGACCTGCGGGTTGCTGTCGTCGTCGTCCTTGGGGTACGCGCGGCTGCACTGGTCGAGGAGCCAGGGAAACTCGCTGTCGCGGTCACCGAGCAGGGTCGTCACGCAGAGAGCCGCGCCCACGCTGGTCTCGCTAATGCATGCATCGAGGTCGGCCTCGCGCGAGGCGCGGAGCTCGGCGGCACGCGCCGCCCGGGGATCGGCGTCGAGCTCGACGGCGGCGTAGAAATCCACGGCTTCATCGAGCATAGCCTCGCAGGCGGCCCTGGGGTCGCTGGGCAGGGGAACGGGGAGCCGAGAGTCGACCCGCTGCTTGAGCTCTCGGGCCTGGAGCTCCCAGTCGGGCTGGTCGTCGACGCCGCGAGGATCGCTGTTGCCGACCCGGGTCTGGGTGGGGCTCGGGGCCGGGCCGCTGTTGTTGTCGCGGATGCAGGCTGAGCTCGCCAGACTCAGGCCGAGGCCGAGCCCCAACAAACCCAGCAGGCGAGGTCGCGTGTGTCGCATCCGCAGACCATATCCCAGCTCTGGACAGGGGCCCAGCCGAGTCCGGGGAGGTCGTCGGCGCCCCGTCTGATGCCCTCCGATGCGGTCCGATGCCGTCGGAGAACCGGGTCGGCTCAGTCGCCCTTCATCTCGCCGCGGGCGAAGATACTGGCGACGTAGGTGAGCACGGCGGTCGCCGATTCGTCGTCGTAGCCGTAGTCGCGGATCAGCCGCTGCTTGACCACGTCGATCTTCTCTTGGGCCTCCTTGTCGACCACGTTGCTGACCAGACTGGTCAGCTTGATGCTGTCTTTTTGGTCTTCGAAGAGCTTGAGCTCGAGGGCCTTGTAGAGCCGCTCGTTGGTGCGGAAGTCGAAGTGTTTGCCCTCGACGGCGAGCGCGCCGATGTAGTGCATGATCTCGCGGCGGAAGTCGTCTTTGCGGCTCTCGGCGATGTCGATCTTGGTCTCGATGGAACGCATGAGCCGCTCGTCCGGCTCCTCGTCTTGGCCCGTGTAGGGGTTCTTGACCTTCTCGCGCTGGGTGCAGGCCTTGACGTTGTCGATGTAGTTGGAGCACAGGCGCGCGATGGCGTCTTCATCGGCCGAGATCGCCCGCTGGACCTCGTTTTTGACGATGTCCTCGTACTCCTGCTTGGTGACCGCCAGCAGCTCGCGGTAGCGCTTGCGCTGATCCTCGTTGGTGATCAGCGAGTGGTTGCGCAGCCCCGACTCGAGCTCGTTCATGAGCAGGAAAGGGTTGATGTTGCGCTGGCCCCGGTCGCTGACCAGGCAGTTGGCGATCTTGTCCTGGATGTAGCGCGGCGAGATGCCGTCCATACCCTCGCGCAGGGCGGTCTTGCGCAGCTCTTTGACCGAGTCTTGGGTGAAGCCGGGCATGCTCTTGCCGTCGTAGAGCTTGAGCTTTTGCAGCACGCTGAGGTTCTGCTTCTTGGGCTCCTCGAGACGGGTGAGCACGGCCCACATGGACGCGACCTCGAGGGTGTGGGGGGCGATGAAGCGGCCCCGGACCTTCTTGGGGTTGTAGTCCTTGACGTAGATCTTGATCTCTTCTTGGAGCTTGGTGATGTACGGGATATCGATCTTGACCGTACGATCGCGCAGCGCCTCCATGAATTTGTTCTCCAGCAGGCGCTCGTACTCGGCCTCGTTGGTGTGGCCGATGATGACCTCGTCGATGTCGGTCTGGGCGAACTTCTTGGGCTTGATCTTGCGTTCTTGGGTGGCGCCGAGCAGGTCGTAGAGAAAGGCCACGTCGAGCTTGAGGATCTCGACGAACTCGATGAGGCCGCGGTTGGCGACGTTGAATTCACCGTCGAAGTTGAAGGCCCGGGGATCGGTGTCGGAGCCGTACTCGGCGATCCGCCGGTAGTTGATGTCACCGGTGAGCTCGGTGGCGTCCTGGTTCTTCTCGTCCTTGGGCTGGAAGGTGCCGATGCCGACCCGATCTTCCTCGGAGATCAACATGCGGCGGACCCGGACGTGCTGGATGACCTTGGCCCAGTCGCCGTTGTAGAGGGCCATGAGCTCGCTGAAGATGAAGCGGCAGGCCGGGTTGAGCTGTCCGCGGACGTAGGGCGTGAACGGTTGACGCCCGGTCTCCGCGGCGTCGCCGGGTTCACAGAGGCCGAACTCGGTGATCGCTCGCTCGCGCCACTCGGGTGGGATCAGCTTGAGGGGCTCCTCGTTCATGGGCGAGCGGAACACCTCGTCGCCCGCGGTCAGATGGCGCAGATCTTCGGGCAGGGCCCACTCGTAGGTGTAGAGGGCGCCCTGGGGCGTGCGGCTGTACTCCTCGAGGCCCTGCTTGAGCAGCCGGGTGATGGTCGACTTGGAGGAGCCGACCGGGCCGTGCAGCAAGATGATCCGCTTCTCGGTGCCGTAGCGCATGGCCGCGGCCTTGAGCACGTTGACCAGGCGCATGAGCGGGATGTCGAGGCCGTAGATCGCATCTCGACCACCGTGGCGCTCGTCGTCGAAGAATTTGAAGCGGGTGATCTTCTTTTTGTTGTCGACGTAGGTCTCGGTGCCGGCCTCGACCACCATGTCGTAGAGGCGCTCGTGGGCGGTTCGGGCGGCGCGTGGGTTCTCGCGGACCAGGGCCAGGTAGTCCTCGAAGCTCCCGGACCAGTGCAGGTCTTCGTAACGTTCGTAGTCTTGAAGCGCGGCGATCTGATTGACGAGGCTGGTGCTGCTCATGCGAAATCCAGGGGGCGAGAGGTCGGGCGGGTCAGCGCTGAGCATGCAGCATACGACCCATGCATGGGCATCGGCCACCGAGGACGCGCAATCCCAGCGTCAGCGCGTGCCGAGTGGAGGGGCGAGCTGGGTTCGGCCGGCCCGCGCAGTCGACGGGTCCACCTGTCTGGACGGGAGTGCCGGGCGGGGAGCAGGAGCGAGCTCGCCCCTACAATTGCTGCCGTATGTGGGGAGCTGTGAGAGCCGGGAGCTGGCCCCGAGCCGATGCTACAGTCACACTTGATAGACCCGCGCCGCAGGATGCAGGACACCCGCTGGCTGGCGCCGGTTTCGCTGGGAAAGACAGGCCGCACCCGATGATTTCGAGAATCGAGAAGGACCACCGGCGCTTTCGCGAGATCGTTCGCGGTCGCATCCGCGAGAACCTCAAGCAGTACGTGTCGAGGGGGGACATGGTGTCACACAAGGGCGGGGAGACCGTCACGATCCCCATGCCCCAGATCGACATCCCGCGTTTTATCCATGGGGACAACCAGGGGCAGGGGGTCGGTCAGGGTGAGGGCGAGCCGGGGGAGACCGTCGGCGAGGGTGAGGGGGAACCCGGCTCGGGTCCGGGCGAGGCCGGCGAGGGTGAGGGCGCGAAGAGCATCGAGGTCGAGGTCACGCTCGACGAACTCGCCCAGATCATGGGCGAGGAGCTGGGCCTCCCGCGCATCGAACCCCGGGGTGCCCACAACCTCCAGACCGTCAAAGATCGCTACGTGGGCCTGCGGAGCACGGGCCCCGAGGGTCTGCGTCACTTCAAGGCGACCTTCAAGCGGGCGTTGCGCCGTCAGATCGCCATGGGTACCTACGACCCCAAGCGGCCGATCATCGTGCCCGTGCGCGAGGACAAGCGCTACCGATCGTGGAAGCGTACGCCCAAGCCCCAGAGCAATGCCCTGATCCTCTACATGATGGACGTCTCCGGCTCCATGGGCGACGAGCAAAAGGAGATCGTCCGGGTCGAGAGCTTCTGGATCGATACCTGGCTGCGCAGCCAATACAAGGGCATCGAGTCCCGCTACATCATTCACGACGCCAGCGCTCGGGCAGTCGAGCGCGAGGTCTTCTTTCGCACCTGCGAGTCGGGGGGCACCATGATCTCCTCGGCCTACAAGTTGGCGATCGAGATGATCGAGGGCGAGTTCGACCCGAGCGCCTGGAATATCTACGCCTTTCACTTCAGCGATGGCGACAACTGGTCCGTCGACGACACGGCGACCTGCATCACCCTGCTGCGCGAGAAGCTGCTCCCGGCGGTCAACCAGTTCGGCTACGGCCAGGTCGAGAGCCCCTACGGTTCAGGCCAGTTCATCAAGGACCTGCGGGCGGCCTTCGGCGAGGAGCCCCTGCTGGTGACCAGCGAGATCAAAACCAAAGCGGGGATCATGGACTCGATCCGCGAGTTCCTGAAAGGGGGCCGCTGATGTCCCCGCTGCCGCGTGAACTCGCCGAGCTCCAGGCCGAGATCGAGGGCTACGCCAAGGGCTACGGACTCGACTTCTTCCCGACCATCTACGAGCTCATCGACTACCGCCAGATGAGCGAGATCGCGGCCTACGAGGGCTTCCCGGTCCGCTACCCGCACTGGCGTTTCGGCATGGAGTACGACCGGATGATGAAGAGCTCGACCTACGGTCTGTCGAAGATCTACGAGCTGGTCATCAACACCGACCCCTGTTACGCCTACCTGCTCGAGGGCAACAGCATGGTCGATCAGAAGTTGGTCATGTGCCACGTGTACGGGCACTGCGACTTCTTCAAGCACAACCGCTTCTTCTCGCACACGGACCGGCGGATGATCGACGGCATGGCCAACCACGCCACGCGTGTGCGTCGGCATATGGACCGCCAGGGGGTCGACGCGGTCGAGCGCTTCATCGATGTGTGTCACTCGCTGGACAACCTCATCGACCCTTGGCTGCCCTTTCGCACCCCCAAGAGCGCCACGCCCGAGCCCAGCGGCGAGGTCCCGATTCACATCGGGCGGATCGGACAGACCAACGGCGAACGGGGCTATCTCGACGAGTACATCAACCCGCCCGAGTTCATCGCGGCTCAGCGCAAGCGCGCCGAGGAGGAGCGCGAGCAAGCCAAGAAGATCCCGCCGCAACCCGAGCGCGACATGCTGGGCTTCCTGCTCATGCACGCTCCGCTCGAGAGCTGGGAGACCGACGTGCTCGGCATCATCCGTGAGGAGGCCTACTACTTCCTGCCCCAGCGCCAAAGCACGATCATGAACGAGGGCTGGGCCACCTACTGGCACTCCAAACTCATGACCACCAAGGCGCTGCGCGATCACGAACTCATCGACTATGCCGAGGCGGCCGCCGGGGTCACGGCCATGGCCCCCAACCAGCTCAACCCCTACAAGCTCGGGGTCGAGCTCTACCGCGACATCGAGGAGCGCTGGAACAAGGGCCAGTTCGGCAAGCGCTGGAGCGAGTGTGACGACCGTGCCGCCAAGGACGAGTGGGACCTGGGCCTGAACCTGGGCCAGTCCAAGATCTTCGAGGTCCGGCGGCTCTACAACGACGTCACCTTCATCGACGAATTCTTCACCCTCGAGTTTTGCCGCAAGAACCAGTTCTTCACCTTCGGGCAGGACCGGCGGACGGGGCGGACCAAGATCGAGTCGCGGGAGTTCTCGAAGATCAAAAATCAGATGCTGCAGCAGCTGACCAACTTTGGGCAGCCCTTCATCTACGTCGTCGATGCCAACGACCACAACCGGGGCGAGCTCCTGCTCGCGCACCGCCACGAGGGGGTCGACCTCAAGGTTGGATACGCCCGAGACACACTCAAAAACCTCGAGCGGATCTGGCGGCGACCGGTCTCCCTGCTCACGGTCATCGAGGACAAGCCCAAGCGGATCCGCTTCGACGGGACGGGTATCGAGGTCCGGGACGAGCCCGAGGCTTGGAAGCTCCAGCAGTAGGCGGCGGACGGACTTCAGAGGTGCCGCGCCTGTTGCGCATTTTTCTATCTCGACTCCGGGAGCCGAGCCGAGGGCGTAGGTCGGGTGCTGACACCATATTCACCCCAGGCCGCGAGGTCGTGATAGGGTCTCCGGGATGCGTTTGAGCGCCTGGCCGATGACCGACGTAGGTCGTGTTCGCAGCCACAATGAAGATAGTCATCTCCTCGACGACGGGATGGGTCTGTATCTGGTGGCCGATGGCATGGGTGGGCACGCAGGTGGTGCCCACGCCAGCCGGACCTGTGTAGAAGTCGTGGCCAACGTGGTCCAGCGAGGTCTGCAAGGCCTCTCTGACATGCCTCGAGACGTCGCGGCTGCGGCCGTCAACGATCTGCTCGGGGCCGCGGCCAGCGAGGCGAGCGCGCGGATCTTCGACCACGCGCAGCGCGAGCCGACCTTGCACGGGATGGGCACGACGCTGACGGGCCTGCTCTTTCACCAAGATCGGGCCCACATCGTCCACGTCGGTGACAGCCGCTGCTACCTGTTTCGCTCCGGGGTCGCGCGCCAGCTGACCAACGACCACTCGTGGCTCAACGAGCAGGTTCAGGCCGGGCTGCTGACCGAGGAGGAGGCCGAGGCCAGCGACCTCAAACACATCATCACGCGCTCGGTCGGCTTCGAGCGCGAGGTCCATGCCGATGTCTTGGCCGTGAACATCAGCCCCGGGGACTCCCTGTTGCTGTGCTCCGACGGGCTGTGCAACTACATCGAACTCGACGAGCTCGCCCACCTCGCCCGCCAGCACTACCAGGGAGACCTCCCACGGGTGTGCACCGAGGTCGCCCTCGAGCGCGGTGGCGAGGACAACGTCACAGTGGTGGTGATCGGGGCCTCGAACGGCCCTGACCGACGCTGTGGGCCCAGGCCCATGCGCAAGACCGTCGCCGACACGCTGCCGCCCGGGTAGGGGGTAGGGGCGTACCTCCGAGCCGCGCTTCGATCACCCCCTGCCGATGTGCGTCCGCGATGCACGGGTCCATGGCCCAAGCGGCCCAAACTCGTTACCCTGGCCCCCATGCGCGATACCGACGTGCTCCGCCACAAGCTGTGGCGTCAACTTGGCCTGCCGCTGGCGACCGCTGCGCTCCTGAGCGCCTGTGACGGCGGTGCCCCCCAACCGAGCCCGAGCAAGGTCGCGGACGGCGATGGGTCCAAGGCGGAGGGTGACGCACCTGCCGAGGCGCCTGCCCGGGTCGACACCAACGCGGCCGCCCCTGGATACGTTCCGCCGGCAAATATCGACGCGATCCCCGAGGGCGAGTTCGACTACTTCGGCCCGGGGCGCGATCCCTACACCGAGCACCTCGAAGAGGACGGCTGTCCCTCGGGAGATTGGTGCGGCTCGCCCGAGGCGGCCCGCAAGTTTGCGATCGCCCACCTGGTCGAGAAAAACGGTTGTCCGGTCAAGATCATCGGCAACCCGGAGTCGGCCAACGCCGTCGATCAGGACAGCAAGAGCTGGAAGGGCTTCTCCTTCCACCCCATGATGCAGGGCCGGCTGATGACCTCTGTGACCGAGGAGGCCCGGCAGTCGGGCAAGGCCGACACCTGCTGCTACCACTGGTTCGAGTACTGCTCGGGCCGGCCCCTGCTCGACGGTGACGACATGATCTTGGCCGAGCTCCAGCCCGGCGCGAGCTGGTGCTGCGATCCGATCGAGGTCGCAGCCCACCCGGATCACCCCGACGAGGTCCTGCCCCGAGCGTTCCGTGAGCGCCTGGGCGAGCTGTGGGTTCAAGATGCCCGCATGGAGCACGCCGCGATCGCGGCGTTCATGCGCGCGACCTTGGAGCTCATGGCCATGGCCGGACCCTCGGAGCTGCTCGCCGAGCTCCAGCAGGCCGCCCAAGACGAGGTCGTACACGCCCAGCGCTGCTTTGGCTTCGCCGCCCGATTCTCGGGGCAGGCTCGGCAGCCCGGGGCGCTCACGACCTTGGCACCGCGGGTCGCAGACCCGAGCGCCGAGGCCGACTGGGTCAGGCTCGCGGTCGACACCTTTGTCGAGGGCTGCGTGGGCGAGACCATCGCAACCTTGGTCGCGCGCCGGGGCCTGCGTCACTGCGACGATCCGGCGACCGTGCGCACGCTCGAGGAGATCGTCGAGGACGAGGGCCAACACGCCGGCCTGGCCTGGCGGACGGTCAGCTGGATCCTCGACGAGGGCGCTGGAGATCACCGTGAGGCCGTGCTCAGGGCGCTGCGTGCCCAAGCCGGGAGCATGGCCGAGCGCACCCGCGAGGCCTGCGAACCCGCACACCTCCCCGCCCCCGACGAGGACGCGGCCCTGCTCGCTCGCTACGGCCGCCTCGATCGCCGGGTCGAGCTCGGGGCCCGCCGCGATGCTTGGGAAGAGCTGATCTTGCCGACTCTCGAAGCCCTCGCACCCACGCCCGGATCGGGATCCGAGGCCCGGGCCTGAGCCCCGGCTCCCCGCTGCGTCGGCAAACCTGCGAACCTGCAAAAGAGATCCGTGGCTGACTCCAACGATCGCTCCAAGCGTGGCGCGTCTGCGTCTCTCGCGGCCCTCGCAGCCGTCGGCGACTGGCTGACCCAAGACCGGAAGCGTCGTTGGTGGGTCCTGATCCTGTTCTTTGCGGCGCTCGCCGTACGCCTGAACTGGAACCTCCAGGCCCACCCCCTGGGTGGATTTTTGTACTCGGACATGGCCGGCTACTCAGGCCGGGCCGACGTCCTGCTCGACAAGCCCTGGGTGGCGCGGGAGTACGATGCCTTCTTCCCCTTCGGTACGGCCTGGCTGATCGCCGCGATCAAGTGGGTCGCCCGCACCGACTTCATGGTCGCGCGCGGGGTCGACGAGTTTCGGTTGATCTCGGTGGTCTACGCCGTGTTCGGAGCCTCGATCGTCGCGGCCTGCTACGCGATCGCCGACCGGATCATGGGCGACCGGGTCCGCTGGGTGGCGCCCGCCGTCGGCCTGTTCCTGGTCGTCTATTACCCACTGATCTCGATCGGCGGCTACATCCTCAGTGAGCTTCCGTTCTCGTTTTGCCTGACGTTGGCCCTGTTGCTGCTGATCCGGGTGGTCGACGAGGGCAAGTATCGGCACGCCCTGCTGATGGGCCTCCTGCTCGGCTGTGGCTGCCTGATCCGCTCCCAGATGATCGCCAGCGTGGCCCTCGTGGGTCTGTTTTGGATCGTCGCTCAGTTTCTGAAGCCCAACCCCTACCCCAAGCTGACCTGGAGGCACATCGTGTGTGTGGGCATCCCCCTGGTCCTGCTCTTGGGCATGGCCGCGGTCCGCTTCCACATCCACACCGGCCGCTACGGCCTGGTCTCGGAGAACAGCACCATCAACCTGGTGTTCGGGCGCTGCCACAACAAGGGCATGTACTCCCGCCCCGACGGCGAGGGCCACGGCACGGTCCGCTTCGCCCCCCCGCCCCTGATCCAGCTCGAGGTTCACAGCCAGAAGAACCCCGACTCCTTCTTTCGCAGCGACTCGCTGTGGGCCGACGATCCCTCGCCCGTCGAGGGGGTGGACGGCTTCAAGATCGACGATCTCGGCTGCCGCAAGCGGCCCTGTCGCCTGCCCGGGAGCGAGCTCGAGTACAAGGGCTACATCGGCGACGGCGACCTGCACCGGACCATCGTCAAGGAGTGCATCAAGCGCTCCGGGCTCAAGCGTCAGGCTCGCTACACCCTGACCCACTGGGCCATGCTCTGGAAGTTCAACATCATGTGGCCCGACCAGGCCAACCCGCGCCCGCGGCCCAAGGACAAAGCCCAGAGCTGGCGGTCCAAGCAGGAGCGCTGGGCCAAGATTCACATTGGTGTGCTCATGGTCCCGGCCCTGCTCGGGCTCGGGTTTGTATTTTTCCCCAGGCGCTGGCCCAGGGAGGCCCTGATCTCCCTCAACCTGTGGGCGCTGATGATCATCGCGGGGATCTGGCTGGGTGGGATCCGGTTCCGATCGCCCTACGATCCGGTGATCGTGCTGTTGGCGGCATTCACCTATGGGTTGGTCTGGGAGCAGATCCGTGATCGCAGCCTGAGTTGGTGGTCGAAGCTCCGCGCAGTCGCGCGGCTCGACGCCGAGGCGATGAAGGGCAGCTCGGATGAGGCACCGCTGCTCGGGGCGCCTGAATCGGCCGAAGCCGAAGCCGAAGCCGAAGCCGAAGCCGAGCCTGGGGAGCCGTGAGCCCGGCGCTCGATCTGCGGCCGGAGCGGGCCTTCCTCCGTCATCGCCAGAGCGTCGCTATCCGCAGCCTCCCGGGCTTCGTCGCGGCTCGGCATCGCTTGCCCGCGAGCCTCGGTCCAGCGGGGGACGCGTTCGTCGCCCGGCTCGGGGCCGAGGCGCTGGCTCAGGAGATCCGCGAGGTCTACGACGGGGCCAAGCGCCTGCTCGGTCTGCGTCGGCGCCAGCTCGATCGGGCCATCGCCGAGGGCGGCGGCAACGTCGACACGCCTCAGTTTCGCTATGCCCTCGAGCTGGGTCTCGATCGAGCCGACCCACGCAGGGCCCTGTGGCAGCGACAGGTGGTGCTCCTGGTCGGGCCCTCCGGGTTGTCGGGGGATTTCGACCAGGTGTTTCCGGTCGCCTGCGACGAGCTCGTGGTGCCCTTTGCGAGTGTGGCGGAGCGCGGCGAGTTCGACGATATCGTCGATCGCCTCGAGGATTTCGCCGAGCGCCACGGGGGCGGTGTCGAGGAGGACGAGGACTCGGGCCGGGCCGCGCTCGTGACTCGGGACGGGAGCCGCATCGAACTCGACCTGCCGGCGGGAGAGCTGAGCCTGCGGATCTTTGGCCACGACGGCTGCCGGGAGCTCCTGCTCGAGGCCGAGCGCCGCTTTGTGGATCTCGCCGGCCCGGTGGTCGAGGCCCTCGATCGTGGGACCTGACCCGGTTGGGCTTGGCCTGACCCGACCCCGGCCCGGCCCGAGCCCGGATCCAGCTGGTCGGCCCCGACCTCGAAGATCGAAGATCGCACGGCCCTTGGCGCGAGCGCGGGCCTGGCGGTTGCCGCCGAGCACCCCGACTTGAGCTCGGGTGCGGCGGCGGGGCACGGCCCAGCGGGTGCTCTGCGAGTGCCGCGCCACTGCGACGCGAGTCTATTATACTGTTTGTGGCAGCATAATAGACTCGCGTCTTATTATGCCCATGATCAGAAGATATCGGTATGCAGAGAGTAATTCCCTGAATGGGGGGGAGTCGAGAATCTAATCATTCGTGGATTACCGCAATAATGGCGTGCTAGCCCAAGGGCACGGCGCCCATGAAAAACTGGATCATCACCGGAAGCTCGACGGACGACGGCGGCCCCCTCTATCTCCAGGCCAGCGGGGACTGGAGTCGGCGCTTCGACCACGGCCAGGTCTTGGATGCGGAGTCCCGCTGCGACGCGGCGCTCGAGCGGGCGCGGGGCGAGCAGCGTCTGGTCTGTGATCCCTACGCCATCGAGGTCCACGTCGACGAGGTCGGACGCCCGACCCCGACCAGCCTCAAGCAGCGCATCCGAGCCGAGGGTCCGACCGTGAGCCTGGTCGAGGCCAGCCCGAGCTGGCGCGCACGCAGCCGAAGCGGTCGAACCCGGGCCAGCGCCTGAAGCGAGCGGAGTCGGGAGACAGCCATTATGTATCGCTACGACGACTACGATCAGGCCATCGTCGACCAGCGCGTCGACCAATTTCGCGACCAGGTCGCGCGCCGCCTCAGCGGTGAGATCAGCGAGGAAGAGTTCAAGCCGCTGCGCCTACAAAACGGGCTCTACATGCAGCTGCACGCCTACATGCTCCGGGTCTCGATCCCCTATGGGCTGCTCTCGAGCACCCAGATGCGCAAGCTCGCCGAGGTCGCCCGCAAGTACGACCGGGGCTACGGCCACTTCTCGACCCGCCAAAACATCCAGTTCAACTGGCCGCGCCTGCACGATGTGCCCGAGATCCTCAGGGAGCTCGCCACCGTCGAGATGCACGCCATCCAGAGCAGCGGAAACTGCATCCGCAACACCACCTCCGACCACCTCGCCGGCGTCGCCCCCGACGAACTCGAAGATCCGCGGGTCTACTGCGAGATCATCCGTCAGTGGTCCACCTTCCACCCCGAGTTCGCGTTTTTACCTCGCAAGTTCAAGATCGCGGTCACTGGATCTCCGACCGCCGACCGGGCCGCGGTCCGGGTTCACGACATCGGTATCAGGGTGATCCCCGACCCCTCGCGGCCCGGGCAGACCGCCTGCCAGATCCTCGTGGGCGGGGGCCTGGGCCGGACCCCGCGGATCGCCGAGCTGTGCAAAGAACAGCTCCCGCGCGAGCAGCTCCTGGCCTACCTCGAGGCCATCTTGCGGGTCTACAACCGCCACGGTCGCCGCGACAACAAGTACAAAGCGAGGATCAAGATCTTGGTCGGGGCCATGGGCATCGAGGTTTTCCGAGCCGAGGTCGAGGCCGAGTGGGCCCAGCTGCGCGACGGGGCCATGAAGCTCACCCAGGCCGAGTACGACCGGGTCGGGGCCTTCTTTGCGCCGCCGGCCTACCGGGCCCTCGAGTCGGCCGAGACCTATGTGGAGGGTCTGCGCCTGGGCAGCGATCGGGTGCTCGGCCGCTGGGTCAACAGCAACGTCGCCGCCCACCGTCAGCGCGGCTACTCGGCCGTGTTCATCTCTCTCAAACCCAGGGGCAAGCCGCCCGGCGACGCCACCGATGAACAGATGGACGCGATCGCCGACATGGGCGAGCGCTACGGTTTTGGGGACATCGTCGTCACCCACGATCAGAACCTGGTCTTGCCCCACGTCGAGAGCCGGAGCCTGCCGGCCCTGCACGCCGAACTCGCCGCTCTCGATTTGGCCGAGCCCAACATCGGCCGGGTCACCGACATCATCGCCTGCCCGGGCCTCGACTATTGCAACCTCGCCAACGCCCGCTCGATCCCGATTGCGACCGGCATCGGTCAGCACATTGAAGATCTGGACTACCTCCACGATCTCGGCGAGATCAGCCTCAATATCTCGGGCTGCATCAACGCCTGCGGGCACCACCACGTCGGCAACATCGGGATCCTCGGGATCGACAAACAGGGCGAGGAGTACTACCAGCTCATGCTCGGTGGGTCCTCGGGAGACGACGCCTCCCTGGGTCGGATCTTGGGCCCCGCCTTCCCCAGCGCCGACATCATCGGGGCGATCGATACATTGCTGCGCACCTATATCGACAATCGTGAAGACCCGGGGGAGCGCTTCCTCGACTATGTCCGACGCGAGGGCCACGCGCCGTTCAGGGAGGCCCTCTATGGCCACGCCTGAGTCGTCCGCCGAGGTCTTGGCGTTTCGGCCTTCCGAGGGCCGCTCGGGGGCGAGCACAAACCGAAGCATCCTGACCTTGATCGAGGGCCGGCCGGCGATCGTCCTCGACCCGTGGCGCCGCCTCGACGACGGCGAGCCCCTGCCCGAACTCCGGGCCGAGCCCCTGTCTGAGTGGGGCCCGATCTTGCTCTCACGCACCCGCTTCGAGGCCCTGCGCGCCGCTCAGGACAGGTCCTCCCAACTGTCCGGGTTGCGCCTGGGCGTGAGCGTGGCCGGCGACGCCGACTTCGATGAGGTCTGCGCCCTGGCGTCCGAGTCGCCCGGGTCACTCGCGCCCGAGCTCATCGCCATCGAGGTCCCCAAGTTCACCGATGGTCGGCACTACAGCCTCGCCCGCATGCTGCGGGAGCGGGCGGGTTTCAAGGGCGAGCTCCGGGCCTTCGGCGACGTGCTGCCCGACCAGCTGTTTTACATGCGTCGGTGTGGGTACACGGCCTTCGAGCTCAAGGCCGGAAAGTCGCTCGAGACCGGCCTGCGCAGCCTCGAGACCTTCTCGGTCCGCTACCAGGCCGGGGCCGAGCAGCAGATGCCCCTGTACCGACGCCGGGGTTAGCAGCCGCGCGGGCTGCCGGGCTCAGAACACGACTTGGGCGCCCAGGGTGAGGCCCAGGTCTCCGTCGCGCTTGATCGTGAACGGCACCTGAACACCGGCGATCAGCGACCAGCGGTCCCCGAGCTGAAGCGAAGCCGAGGCCACCGCCGTCGCTCGGGTCGCGCCCGGCTCACGCTCGATCTCGCTGGCACGGCTGCGGTTGCAGGACTCGATCGCCCCCTTTGGCTGCGCGCACCAGTTGGCGAGCCGGACATCCGCGACCACTCCTCCGCCGACCGCCAGCGCCCCATCGAAGAGCTTGCCGCCGACCTGTCCGCCCACGCTGGTCTCGAGCGCGACCCCGGCGGGGCGGGTCTCCACGCTGGCGACCGCCAAGACCTGCCAAAACCAATCGCCGTAGGTCCGGGTGAAGATCGCGCTCGGGCTCACGCTCCAGATCCGGCCTGGATCCGTGAGCCCGCGGACCGTGCGAGTGGGAAAGCTGGCGCTGAGGTTGAGGGTCAGCGTCCGGTGGATGAGCTTGTCGGCGTGGGGGGTCCAGCGCAGGAACGCCCGGGCGTCGCCCAGTCCGACCTGGGTCGCGGCGCCCTGCTCGGCGACCACCGAGAGGGGGAGCTGCGCGCCGAGGGAGAAGGCCGGGAGCGGGGCGAACTCCCCCAGCAGGCTCAGGTCGTTGCGCAGACCCGGGGTCGGGCTCGTGCGGCGGAGGTTGAGGCTGTCGAGCAGCATGAGCCGCGAGCTGACCTTGCCGCCCCTGTTGCCCAGGCTGTTGATGCTGCGGACCCCCTCCGAGCCCCCGTGTCCGGGGACGTGGTGGGCCGCGGCGGGCGAGGGGGCCAGGCACAACAGACACAGGCCGAGGAGGACGGCGGTGAGCGCCACCAGCGGCCTCCAGCGCAGGGTGTCGAGAACAGTCTGTTCACGCACCCGCTCTTGCAGGCTCGGTTGCGGGCGTGGGCTGTGTCGAGGTCGGAGATTCATGGCGCGCCTCGGGGGCGGTGACACTCGACGCAGGAGTGGGTGTCGTCGACCATCCAATCGGCGACCAAAGGAGGCCCGTCCGGGTTCAGCGTAGGGCCCGCGTCGGCGTTCGCCGACTCGATGCGGGCCAGCGCCTCGCCCTCGCTCTCGTGGCAGCCCATGCAGTCGTCGGAGGTCGCGCTGGGGAGGTCGATACCCGTGTGTGGACCGCGGGCGCGCAGGCCGGGGGCGAACGCGCTGAGGCAGCCTGCGAGTCCACACAGGGCGAAGTACAGGGCGAGGCGCACGAGGCCACGCGGAGCGTTCAGGGCGTGGGGCGTGGGCTCGTCCGGTCGACCTTTCGACCTTCGCCCAAGCCGATCGGGGGCTCGCACGGGCGGACCTTGGCAGGGCCGTCGAGGGACCGCGCGCGAAAAATTTGCCCGCGTTTACCGGCGGTCGCGCGCGAAAAAATTACGACCGCCACCCACGAGCGCCGACACCCGGGCGAGATGATGTAGGACGCGCCCATGACCCCTGCACCCCGCGGCCAAGCCTCCCAGCGTTCTCTGCTCGCGCGCCTCGCCTCGCCCTCATCCAGGACGCTCGTGTTGGCGCTCGCCTTCACCTCGAGCCTCGCGCTGACGACCCTGGGCTGCGACGACGAGGACAGCGAGATCGGGACGCCCTGCGAGAGCGAAGAGGATTGCTCGGACGAGCTGATCTGCGACATGCACGACGGCCAGGGGACCTGCCAGGAGGACCATGGGCACCGGGAGATCGAAGTGGATGAAGGACGACCGGACGGCGTGAGCCGGTAGCGGCCGTCTGCGTTTGTTTCTGCTCTTGCGCTCGCGGACGCGCTCTCCACGGATTCAGCTGACCTGCGTGCGCAGTCTTTGCCTACGGCAGGTACGCGGGGCTCGGGCGTGATCGTGGCGCTGACCTGCCTGCTCATCCGTGTTCAGGGTGTTTCCCGCATTTCACAGTCACAGGAGGTGGGATCGTTCAGATTTCCACAACTGTTCAAGTTGGGGAACCCAGCTTGAGAGATGCTCTCGTACGAGAGCATCTCGTTGAGTTGGATGAGGACCGAGTCGCCAGACTGCAGGCCAGCGACGTCGAGCAGACCGCCCAAACTGGTCAGGTTTTGGTTTCCTATGATTCGCATGACCCCGACCTCCTTCAGCGAATCGAAACCGTCGATCGTGACCAGCCCTGGAAGTCCGTCTGGGGTCGGCACAGGCGGTGGAGCTCCCGGTGGCCCCACACCGCAGGCCACCCAACAGAATGTCATTCGCCGACTCGAGGGCTCGAAATCCGACAACCGAGAGGGTGTCATTGTTCGTGATCGCAATGACGGATACCGTTCGCAAGCCCGAAAATCCTTCCAGTGACTCGAGGGAAATGTTGTCGCTGACTATGATTGCACCGACGTCCTCCCGCGACCCTATTCCTCCGACGTCGATGAGCCTGGGGTTTTTGCGGATAGTGATTGAATCGTGCTCTGGACGAGCGGTTCCAACGGTAGAGAGCCTGTCGAGCCCCAACAGTGTCTCAAGACCAGGGTTCTCAGCGACTTGGACCCCACCAGTCACCTCGGCAATACAGCGAAGAAACTCCAGGTCGTTCAACCCGGCGACCCCAACAATCCTCAGATTTCCTTCGATCCGTGTATAGAGTGGGAGACTCTCCGCTTGATCCAATGAGCGGATCTCCAGGCTGTCAAAGAGTGGGTCGCCGTCTCCTCCAGGGGCGCTCCAGACGATTTCGGGACATGCTTCAGCCGGTTCTTCCCCGGAAGAAAAATCATCAGCGCAGGCGCTCGAGAGCAATGCGAGGGTGGCGATCGCTGTAGGTGACGTGGTCATTTTCATTGTCGAATCCATTATTATATGTCAAAGGTTCGGGCGCTTCAATGAGGCCGCCCCAAACGGGTGCGGAAGGGTGCGGGTCGAAGAGGCCTTCGACTTGCTGATGTTGCTTCAATGAGGCCGCCCCCAAACGGGGGCGGAAGGAATCGCTGTCCCGCAGGTATCTGGGGTCTACATCAGGTTGCTTCAATGAGGCCGCCCCCAAACGGGGGCGGAAGGCCACGGCCACGCTGCACGATGCGGGTGGAGCTGTCGGCTGGTATCTCAGGCGGTGCTTTTCGGGGTCTTTGTGCCCGCGAAACAATCGGTCCAACGGGGGGCGGTCGAAGCGGAGCTCGAGTTGGAAGTCGGCGTAGACGCGGCAAGAGTTGGCTGGATCTCCCCAGGTGCTCGACCCTTGGTAGTTGGCGATCGGTGAATCGAAGGGTAGATGGGGCGGGTCGATCAGGGCGAGGTCGATAGACATCCCCGCCGTCGGCAGGTCGAGGCTCAGCACCGTGCTGGCGATCGGATCGAGGCATCCGGCGTATTCGGGCTGTTGCAGGCAGACCGTCAGCCAGACATGAAACCCGAGTACGCCGTCGAGCCAGACGGCGACCTCGACGGCACAGCGCAGTCCTGGCGCGGCTCGAGCACCCGTTGGGGTGGCGGCCGATGGGGCCGAGGATATCGACCCGCATCAGTATACCCGGCTCCAGCTTTTGATTCGTTCGAGGTGATCTGTACACAGATCCTGGGCGCGCATGAATGCCTGGCATTGGATGCAGAACTCGAGACCGTGGAGGTGAGCCGTTCGTTGGTGGAACATGATGCAGATCTGTTCGTTGTTTGGCACGTAAACCTGATGACATTCCGAGTTGTTCGGGTCATGAAAGGGGCCAGCCGTGTTGGGGGTGTTGTGGCGCAATGTGGCGTTGTGGTGGCAGTGTGGACCTTGACCGCCGTTGTTGTTTGTGTAGTGATTCCCGTGGGCCTGCTGGACGCCACCCCATGTCATCTTCGGCGCGACCATGCCGATTGAATGGCTGATCTCGTGGGCAAATACGCGGCAGAGAGCAGCAGCCTTTCGCTGACGCGTGGCGTGGGGGTAGTACGCCGACATGTCTTGGGTCAGCGCGATGTTGGCTCCTGATGAAAGTCCCCCTACTGCTTCTGTGGCGATTATGGAGATCGTGAGGTGGAGTCCGGTGGGCATGTCACTCGGTCGCTTCGAGGAGTGTTGTTGGTCGTAGGGATCGTCCGCAAGAGCGTCCAACATCTGGTTGTCGGTGCCTGTAATCGTGACCTCTGCTGTCCGATAGTCGATGAGGCGAGTGGTGTGGGTGATGTCTGTCTTGCCGTTGGTGAACGATTCGCTGCCGGTGTATTTTTTGAGGGAGTAGTGGCGGCTGACCTTGACTTTTGTGCTCGGTTTGGAGCGCAGGCGCAGACATCGTTTTATGTCGATGTTTGGCTGCGGCGGTAAATGGATGGTAAACTTCCAAACCCCATTTTTGAAGACGACCGTATCGTTGTCGTTGTCGCTGTCGCTGTCGCTGTCGCTGTCGCTGTCGCTGTCGCTGTCGCTGTCGCTGTCGCTGTCGGCCAGAGGGAGTTCGACTTCGAGGGTTTGTTCGAGACAGGCCATGTTGACCAGCGCCAGGCGCATGACCAATCCACGCTTGTCCTCGGGGATCGCTGGTCGGTTTTCAACCAGCTGGATTAGCTGTCGGGTCGAGACGAGATTCTCGTCGGGGATGCTCTGCTTTGCGAGCCGTACGAGCTCGATGCCGACCTCGGCGAATATGCGATGCAGGTCATCATAGAGGGCCGCGTACAGCTTCTCGCCCTCGTCATTCATGTAGTTGAGGATGTAGTAGAGCCTCCGCTGAATATCGAACCGTTGGTCGAGCGAGGTGTTTTGTTTGTCGCTACGATGGGCCGTGACGGTATAGGACTCGAGGCCGTAGGGCGGCAGTTGCAGCCGGTTGCGAAAGTCGCGGGTATGGGCGACCTCGGGGGTCGACGACCGCGGGGTGTTCGGGTGGTCGCCGACGGTGAAACTGGCATCTGCGGCGACCGTGTTGAGGTTGTTGTTACCCGGGTTGCAGGCCCAGGTGACCGTGCGGTTGGCGTTGTAGCGGGTCACCCGGCTGCGTGTGACCTTCAGCGGAACCTCGGGGCCCCAGCGTTCGCCGGGGGTCTCGGGCAGGTTGACGTACCAGGTCACCGGCATTTTTCGGTCTCCAGCTCATCGTCGTCGGTTAGGCTCTCGAGGTCCCACCCACCCATATCCTGACCGGCAGGGGGAGGACCGGTGGGCTCGATGGGCAGTTGTTTGGGGTCGTCGTCGATGACGAGCTCGACCACGTCCCAGCCTGGGAGCTGGATTCGGTGGTGGAGATCGAGGGGCAGGCCCATCAGGCGTTCGCCGGTGACATCGTGGGGAAGCGGGTCGGGCACGGGTCGATGATAGCGGGCGGGACGTGCGTGAGGTCCACAATGATAGATTGGACCATGTTGGAAATGGCCACACGATCACCACTTTCTGTTCAGTGGTCGGACGGCCATGGCGCGGTGGAGGGAGCGATGTCGTGGTGTTCCTGACTGGAGACTGTCGAGTTGAGCCTGGCGCGATGTGTCGACCAAATGAGAACCCGTTCTCGTGGCCTCCCTGTGTGCCAACAAGGGTGAGACAGGTGGCGATGTTCGCCGAGCCGGAGTCCAACTCGAGAGACTCGCGCGAAGCTGTGTCGGCCTGAGGGAGGGGGCCGCGCAGTGAGCAGTGAGCATCATGGACTCGACCTACGCGCGGATCCGCGGCCTCAGCGGCAGCGGCTCCAACTTCACCCGTCTTGTCGATCCGTCCGGGCGTGCTCCGACACGAAGTCACCGGCGTCCCAAGGGGGCGGTCGATGAGCTCCTCCGCCCCGCAATCCATGCAGCCCTGGACCTCTCCTCGGGCGACCACTTCATCGTCGGTCAACGTGTGTGGGCTCGACGGTCAGCGTGACTTCGCCTTCAGCAAAGAGTACGAGTGCATAGATTCCAGGAGACATTCGGTAGCTCATGTTTTGCCAGCCGAGGTTCTCCGGTCCATCTGGGAACGACCATATTTTAGGGGCGCCGGAGCAGGGCACTCCGCACTCCTCGACCAGCAACAGTCCAAACAGGAGCGAGCCGCTTCCGGGCCGACGAACGTCGATTCGATAGAAACGGCCATGTTCGCCCCACTCGTCTGGACCCGGGTCGGGGACGTGGAGCCGCAGTGCCGCGCGCTTTTTTCCGTGGTGAGAACCCACCGCATCGTTGTTTGAACAACTCAGATCGATGCTGATGCTTGTGGGATCCATCGCCGGGGTCGCGCTGAGGTCCGACTCGCCCTCGCACTCCCAGAGCTTGGACCGAAACTGATTCCAGCTGCAAAGTGGGTACTCTGCGTATCCCGCCAGAACGACATCAAAACTATCCCCGAGGACAGATGAGAATGCTGCATCCCACTTTGCACGATTGGCATCTCTCCCGACCTCGATCTGCAGTTTGTGAATCATCTCCAGTCCATATCTTTCGATGAGATAGGACACGAAGTGCCCCGCAGTGGACGGCGAGAACCAATCGTCTGGATAGGAGACGCCATCCAGGACGTCTTGGATATCCTGGTCCAGGAGAGGGCGGGGAGCACCCGGGCCGGAGGGGCCCAGGAGGGTAGGACCGCTGTGAATGGAGGCCAAACCCTCTGCCAGCACAGGGGTGGGGACGCCATAGCCGAGAGAATAGTCCACGCCATGACTGAGCTCGTGTCCAAAGGGCAGATGAGACAGTCGGACCGACCCATCGGACAGGCATCCCGAGGCTCCTTCAGGGCACCAGTCGCCCTCAGAAAATCGTGTGGGAGTCACCCAGTGGATCTCGACAGGTCCCCCTTCGTCTTCCCTGCCGTGCCATCGGCGGATCAGTCCAGCCTGCTCATCTGTAGCGGTGAATGTCCCTCCGCAGATGTCGGTTTTCTCGTAGCCGTGTGCATGGATGATGACATGCTCGCCCTGCCAACTCCAGTCAGGCGCGGGCAGTTCATCGTGGCATCCGAACAGGACAGCAGCACAAAGAATCAAGGGCAGACGACCCATCGAGCAGGGGTAACGCTTCGAACCACCGGGTCATACACTCGTTCCGAAAGCCCAGTTCCCCCCAGCCTATCAGCCCCCAGCCCATCAGCGCAGGGCCGCATCGGGAGGCGGGCAGCGCTTGCGCTCACGCAAGCCCGGGAGCTGACCATCGAACATCCCCTCCAATGCTCGATCAAAGGCATCCCGATCGAGCAGGATCACATGTTTCCCATCCTCCGTGACATGGCGGGTGGTCATGGGTGAGCGAATGGCGAATCCATTGATGCTCGCAGGATCATTCTCGACAGCGAAAGATGCATAGTAGGCCGCATCGTCTGCGCCCATGTCGGTCGTAACAAAAGGCTCGGCGGTCCGCCAAAGCGCCGGGAGTCCGCGCAAGCCCCGGGCGCGAACCTTGCGGGCAAAGGCCAGGAGCACCCGCTGTTGTCGCTTGGTCCGGTCTCGGTCGCCGGTGCCGTGGCGGGAGCGGACGAACTGGAGGGCGGTCCTGCCGTCCATGTGTTGGCGGCCGGCGTCGATGGTCATCATCGTGCAGGGTTGGTCGGGGCCGTCGAGCCAAAAGCAGTCCATGATCGGGCATTCGACGTCGACGTCGACGCCCTTGAATTCGTCGACCATGGCCTGAAAACCCTGGAAGTCGACGATGGCGTAGCGGTCGATGCGAAGCCCGAGCTGCTCGCGGAGGGTCCGGCGCAGCAAGGGGAGGCCCTCGCCCTTGCCGACGCGCACCTCTCCGACTCGGACGACGGAGCTGATGCGGGCGTGGTCCCGGCCCTGCTCGCGCAGGCTGCCGACGTCGGGGAGCTCGACCCAGAGGTCGCGGGGGACGCTGAAGGCCGCGATCTTGCCGTCGCGGTGGCGGAAGGCGGCGATGATCATGGAGTCGGTGCGGCCGGTGACTTTGCGGGTCCGGTTGTCGGCGCCGAGCAAGAGTACAAAGGAGACGCCGCGGAGGTCGGGGGGGCGTCGGGGTGTCTCTGTCTCGGAAGGCGGCGAGAGCCCAGGGGAGTCGACCGGGTGGCCGTCGGCTGGGGCAGGGTCGTCGGGGCTCGGACCGGGCGGGGGAGGATCGAGGGCGAGCTCGGGCGAGGTCAGGGGCCAGCCGACGGGAGAGTCGAGGGTGTCGGGCGGCGCCTCGGGTGCACCCAGGACGCCGCGGAAGGACTTGGCGCTCGCGTGGCGAAGGGCGTCGGGGTCTCGGGTCATCGCCCATGCCAGGGCGCCGCTGAGGGCGAGAGAGAGGCCGAGGCCGCCGGCGATCAGGAGTCGCTTTCGTCTGTGTGGAGCACCCACGCCGAGCCCACGCCCGAGCGGGTTGGTCTAGTCCACCAGGGGTGTGAGGGTCGTTGATGTGCGAGTAGTGCGCGGGCTGGAGCCGGGGTCGGGGATTGAGCTTGCGGGGTCTGCAAGCCGATCCGATTGGGGGGCGTTGGGCTGTCGCGCGCCCCTCGCCGCCCGTCTCCCTCGCGGACCGGCCGATGTGCGCCATCGGACCCCCCATGCACACTTCGACGCTCCGCCGCCTGTCCTGTTTTGCCCTCAGCCTGCCCCTGTTGGCGCTGTCGGGCTGTGAACACCGAGATCAGGCCTGGTCTGGTGGAAATGGAGGGGAGGGCGAGGAGTCGAACACGGGCGCGCAGGCGGGCCTGGAGGCCGGGACGATCACCAAGATCCGAGGTAGCCGTGGGCTGGAGTCGCCGGAGCTCCCGGCGGGCGCGTTCCTGGGCGAGGGGGCGGCCGTGCACGCGGGTCAGTGGGTGGAGCTGCCGCGCGGGACCCGGGTGGAGATCGAGCTGGCGACGGGGCAGCTGCTGCGCCTGGACGAGGACAGCAGGGTCCGGCTGCCCGGTGGTGAATCGGGTGGAGGCCCGAGTGGCGAGTCGGGCCTGCTCACCGTCGAGCGTGGGCGGATGGTGATCCTGGCCGACGCGGGGCTGTCCGCCGGGGAGCGCGAGCCGCTCGAGATCGCCGTGGGTGAGGATCGTCTGGTGGTCGAGCGTGGCGAGGTCGAGCTGCACCACGCGGGCGAGACTCGGCACTACGGGGTGGTCCAGGGCCACGCGATCCTGCACACGGATGGCCGGGAGATCCCCCTGGGCGCGGGCGCGAGCATCTCGACGCCGGCGGCCCCGAGCACTCGCCCCGAGGCGCCCGTGGACCCGGAGATCCTGGCGGCGGCGTTCAGTCCGGAGCTGAGCCTGGACCCCCTGCACGAGAGCGCGTGGGCCCAAGCGTTTCAAGACTCGGAGGCGATCGCCGATGATCTGCCCCTGGGTGTGGGCAGCTTGGTGGCCCGGCGGGCGGGCTCGCAGGTCGAGCGTCAGTCGCTGCGGATCACCCAGCAGCGGGTCCGAGTCAGCATCTCGGGTCGGGTCGCGAGGACCGAGATCGAGCAGACCTTCCACAATGATTCGGGCCAGACCCTGGAGGGCATCTACCAGTTCCCCATGCCCTCGGACGCGTCGGTCTCCGATCTGCAGCTGTTGGTGGGCGAGACCTGGGTACGCGGCGAGATGCTGGAGAAGCGGCGCGCCCGGCAGATCTTTCGGCAGATCGTGGACGCGACCGTGCCCCGGGATCCGGCCTTGTTGCAGTGGGAACAAGGTGGGGTATTCAAGCTCAACATTTTCCCGATCCCCGGCAAGGGCGAGCGGCGGATCAAGATCGCGTACACGCAGGTGCTGCCCACGGTCGGCGAGACCCTGCGCTACCGCTACCCCATGGGCGGCTCGGGGGCGACGGCGACGGAGATCGGTGACTTCGAGTTCTCGGTGGAGGTCGACGGTCGGGCCCTCGACGAGGCGAGCCTTCGCGGGGTGGTCACGCCCATGGCGGAGCTCAGCCGCGCCCGGTCAGGGGACAATCTGGCGCTGACGATGCGCGAGCGGGATTACCGACCGACGCACGAGCTGGGGGTCGACATTCCGGTGGCTCAGGATGCGCGCCGGGTCAGCGCGGCGACCCACCGCGACAGGGACGGCCAGGGCTACTTCATGTTGACCCTGAAGCCGGAGCTGACCCTGCGCGCGGACCCGCGGCCGGTCCACTACAGCTTTGTGCTCGACCGCAGCCACGGGACCAGCCCCGAGCTGTGGGTGGCGGCCGAGGGCATGACCAAGGCCATGCTCGCGACTTTGGAGCCCGACGACCGGTTCACGGTGTTGGCCTGCGACACGGCCTGCGACGAGCTCGAGGGCGGCCTGCAGGGGGCCCAGGGGACCGAGACTCTGAGCGCGCTGGATGCGTTTTTGGGCGACCAGGTGCTGGCCGGGGCCAGCGATATCGGCAACATGCTCGAGCACGCGGCCGGCAGTTTCGCGACCGAGGGAAACGCGGACGTGGAGCGGGTGATCGTGTACCTGGGCGACGGTGTGCCGACCTCGGGGGCGCTGACCCCCGACGAGCTGGGGACGATCGCGGAGCGCTCGCTGGGGGAGGCGCGGATCCAGGCTGTGGCTATGGGCGCACGCTCGGATCTGCTGGTGCTCGACAACCTGGTCCGCCGAAGTGGGGGAGACCTGACCCGCATCGACGCCCGGGACGACCTTGGGCAGGTCGCCCGTGAGCTCCGCCTGCGGGCCCAGGTGCCGGTCGCCCACGATTTGACCCTGAGCCTGCCGCCCGGGCTGACGGACGTGTACCCGCGCTCGGTGCCGGCGCTGCGGCCAGGGGATACGCTGACGATCGTGGGCAAGCTCGCCAGCGGCGATTCTGGGGCCCTGCGCGGGGAGGTGCGGCTCTCGGGGGCGGGGCCCAGCGGCGTGGTCGACGAGCACTTTCAGGTCACGCTCGAGGCCGGGCCGGGCCGGGCCGGGGAGGCGGGCGTGCACGCACACCTGCCCCGAACCTGGGCCCAATACGAGATCACCCATTTGACCCAGCACGGGGGGGCGGAGGCCCGCGAGCAGATCGTGGCCCTGTCGCGGGAGTACAATGTGCTGTCGCGCTGGACGGCGCTGTTGGTGCTGGAGAACGACCGCATGTTCCGGGAGTTCAACGTCGCGCGCAGGGCCGGAAAGAAGAGTGGGTGGGATGGGAAGCTCGACACTGCTGCTGGTCTGGATGCGGGGGCAGAGACCAAGTCGGAGGTGACGGCGAGCACCCAGACCAGCAAAGATGCGGGCGAGGCCGGCGAAGATCTGGAGCTGGTGAGCGAAGAGGAGCTCGCGAAGAACAACGAGCGAGCGCCGAAGGGAACAGGCGAGACCGTCGGGGGCTTCGACGCGCTCGAGCCCGACCCGACCGACTTTGGCCCGGACGCAGACGCGAGCAGCGAGGACCAGAGCGCAGATCTCGATGAGGCGATGGATGCGCTGCTCGACGGCGATGGTGGGGGCGGGTTCGCTCCGCCGCCACCCAGCAAGAAGAAGTCCAAGGCCGCCTCGAGGCCGGCCAGCTCCGGGGCCGACCAATATTGGCCCGACCAATCCGGCCCATGGAACGGACCGAGCCAGAGGCCCCGCTGGGCCCCGCCCAAGGTGGCGCTGCGCGACGCCGGCGGGCCCAGCAGCGCCGACCGACAGGCGATCGCCGAGCTCCAGCGCCAGCGAGATGCAGACCCGAGCAGCCGCAAACGTCACCGTGCCCTGGTCACCCGGGCGACGCGGGCGGGCGATCCGAACAGGCTCGTATTCGCGGCCGCCTGGGCCGCGGCCGATCCTGACCACGCGCCGGCGCTCCTGGCCCACGGCGACGCCCTGGCCGCGAGCGGGGACCCCCTGGCCCTGCGCGCCTACGCCAGCGCCGTGGAGGTCCAGCCGTTCTCGAAGCGGCAGCACAGGCGCATGGCCGAGGCCCTGGCTCAGGCGGGGGACTTCGAGCGGGCTTGCTCGCACCGCCGGGCGCTGGTCAGCATCGATCCGAGCGACGGTCGACACGCGGCCGACCTGGTCACCTGTCTGGTCCAGGCCGGGCATATCGAGCGGGCTCGGGCGAGCCTGGACACGGCCCGCGGGCGGGTGAGTTCGAGCGCGGGGAAGCGGGCCTTGGGCAGGGCCGCGAGTGCCATCGACGACCGAGGAGCGGCCCTGGCTGGCAAGCGTGCGCCTTTGTACAGCGGCGCCGAGCTCCGGGCGGAGCTGCGCTGGCACGCGGCCGAGAACCTCGATGTCGCCCTGATCGACCATCGGGCTCGGCGACTGTCCGTGCTTCGCCCACAGGGGGTGCGGGTGCGCGAGCAGCAAGAGGGGGCGGAGCGGGTCGAGATCGTGACCCTGCGCGAGCTTCGAGGGACGGTGTTCATCGAGGTCACACGCCCGGACAGCCGGCGCGAGGACCCGATCCCGGCGACCTTGACGGTCAGGACCCCGACCGGGCGACGGACCTGGGAGCTGGAGCTGACTCCAGGAACGCAGCGGGTGGCGCTGACCAGGTGGGTGAGCCGGGGCAACAAGGGCGCCTGGTAGGGGAGCGCCGCTTTCCAGACCCCCTATACTGGATGCGGATGCCCTCGCCACGCGATGAACAGCTCTTGGTCAGCATCCGCGCGGGCGACCGCGCGGCGCTGCACGCCTTCTCCGAGCAGATTCGCGAGGCCCTGCGCGCGCTGGATATCCCTGGGGTCTCCGACGCGCGCGGCCGCCTCGACGACATCGTGGGTCCCCTGCGCAGCCGCATCCTCGACCGCCTCGCCGCGCCCGAGTTCGAGCTGCGCGGGTCGCTGCGGGCCTACGTGACGACCTTCGTGGCTCTGCGTCGGGACGAGCTCGAGCCCGGGCTTCCGCCCACGGGCCTGCGCCGCCTCGACCGGGCCGACCCCAGCCACCTCAGCGAGGCGGTGGCCTCGGTGCTCGACAAGCTCAGCCACAGCCACAGCCCCGAGATCAGCGAGCTGGCCCACACCTGGCTGGCGCTGGTCGACGAGGGCTCGGCCCTCGACATCCACAGCGGCCGGGAGACGGCGCGCATGCTCAAGACCGCCTCGCCCATGTTGGCGCGCAAGACCGAGGCGGAGTTCGGGGCGGCGCTGCGGGCCTTTCGGACCACCTTGGGCTACGAACTCGGAAGGTTGGGGTACTGACTATGGGCACCGGATCTCACCCGGGCAGCCAGGCGATCTTGTTGCTGGCGGCCGAGGACGCGTTCGAGTCGGAGCGCTTTCAAGAGTCGGGGCCGCTCGACGCGGACGTCGACCCAGAGGCCTCGGCGGCCGAGGTCGCCGAGTTTCAGGCCCTGGGGATCCCCATGCCCGCCGAGCTCGAGAGCCTGCGCCGGGAGCTCGAGTTTGCACCCAAGGTCGGGGAGGCGATCCGCGCTTCGGCTGCGGCGCTGCGACGCAGCGGTGGGGCGCAGGCGTCGGCTCTGGTCGCGCTCGGACCTCAGCAGCTGGTGGGGCCACAGGAGGCTCATGGCTGGCCGTCGGGGATCGACCCCCGCCTGACGCAGCTCGACCCCCGACTCGCCCGGGAGCGGGCGGGCGTGGGAGCTGGTGGCGAAGCGGGTAGCGCTCCGGGTAGCGCTCTGGGAGTCGGGGCCGGCCGCTCGCAGACCAGGCCGGGGCGTCGACCCGTGGCGGTCGCGGCCGTGGGCGGTCCCGTCCACGCGGAGGTCCTCGATGGTTTCGATGACGATGGCTTCGAGGGCGAGGGCTACGAGTACGATCTCGATGGGGTCGACGACGCCTTCGGCGGGTCGCGCTTCGAGCAGGACCGAGCTCGGGCGCTGTCCGGGCAAGATCGCCCACGCCGACCTCAGGGCCGCCCGCGGCCTCGGCCCCAGGCGTGGGACGAGGACGACTACGACGACTCGCTGATCACGGCCGTGCCTGCGCGCCAGGACAACCGGGCCGTGTGGGTGCTCGGCGGGATCGCGGCGGCGGCCGTGCTGGCCCTGCTCTGGGTGGCGTTCAGGACCGGCGGTCAGCAGGCCCAGGCCCCGCTGCAGACTCAGTACGACGCCCAGGCGGTCGGTCGGGCTCCAGTCGCGGGTCAGCCCGTGGCGGCAGCGCCTGCCGCCCCAGCGCCGGTCGCCGGAGCGCCCGAGGCTGCGCCCTTGTTGCCCGCCGAAGTGGCCCCGACGGCGGGACCTCGAAGGAGCTACGGAGGGGGCCGGGCTGCGGCCAAACCCAGCTCGGGGGGGACGGCGTTCTCCGACTACGTACCGCCGGGCAAGGACGTGGTCGGCGGTGGGGGCCAGCCCGCAAAGCCCGGGGAGACGCCTGCACCCGTGCCCGGAGGGGAGACCCCTGCGCCGGTCGAGCCCGCACCCGCGCCGGTCGAACCTGCACCTACGCCCGAGCCCGAGTTGACCAAGTCGAAGATGACCCCGGCGATCCGCGGGGCGATTCAAGGCAAGGTGGGCGTGCTCCAGCAGTGCTACACCGACGCCCTGGTCGGCAAGCCCGACCTCCAAGGTCGGGTGTCGTTCACGATCTCCATCGACCAGGACGGCGTGGTCAAAAAAGTCCAGATCACCCGAGACGAGGTCAAGTACGGGGTCGCCAAGTGTGCGGCCAACAAGATCAAGAACTGGACGCTGCCCTCGGCCGGGATCCCGATCATTTTTGATCTGCCCTTCGATTTCAAACAGCCGGGCTGAGGCCGCCCGAGCCGGTGCAGGTCACCGCGACCTCGATCCCCGCCGACCCGCGTCCGCGGTCGGGGACAGCGGGCCGCGTAAGACCTCTGTAAAACCGAGACCTCGGGGGATCCGCCGCCCAGCCGGGGCTCGCCGCGCTGCTATGCTCGGCCCGTGGCGAGTGGCCGTGCGATCTTGGTGGTCGAGGATGAACAGCCGATCCGCGAGGGGATCTGCGACCTGCTCGTGTACCAGGGACACCGGCCGACGGGGATCGAGGACGGGGCCGAGGGGCTGGCGGCGGCGCTGCGCGGCGACTTCGATCTCGTCATGCTCGACGTGATGCTCCCGAGCCTCGACGGGTTTGCGATCTGCGAGCAGCTGCGGGCGGCCCGACCAGGGCAGGCGATCTTGATGCTCACCGCCCGGGGCCAGGAGGCGGACGTGCTGCGGGGCTTCGAGTGTGGCTGCGACGACTATGTGCCCAAGCCCTTCTCCCTGTCGATCTTGCGCGCACGCATCGAGGCTCTGCTGCGGCGCTCGCCGGCCCCGAGCGAGATCGACGACGGGGAGGGCGGGGACGGGGATAGGGCGGGCTCGAGTCCCAAGCGCGCCCGGGTGATCCGGGAGGGGATCCTCGAGCTGGATCTCGACAACCTCCGGGCGCGGGTGGGCCCGGTCGCCATCAGCTTGAGCTCGCGCGATCTGGACGTGCTCGAGTACCTGGTCCGGGAGCGGCACCGGATCGTCCCGCGCCTCGATCTCTTGCGCGAGGTCTGGGGCTACGCCCGGGCCGAGAAGCTCGAGACCCGCTGTGTGGACATGCATGTGGTCAAGCTGCGTCGGCGTCTGGCCGCGCTGACGCCCGGTGGGCCGTCCCTGATCGAGACCGTGCGCGGGGTCGGCTACCGCCTGCGCGCGCCCGTTGGAGCGGAATGAAGGGCGCGGTGGGGCGCCGAGCTCGGGTGTTTGGCGGTCGGGCCTTCGGTGGGGGAAAGACCTCCCTGCTGCGTGTCCGCCTGAGCCTGGGGCTGGCGGGGATCTTGCTGTTGGCTGGACTGAGTGCGCTGCTGCTGCGCGCCTTCGAGGCCGCCCAGACCGAGCAGGCCCTGCGTCGAGAGGTGTTGGCTCAGCGGATCTTCGATGAACTCGAGGGCGAACTGGCGGCGATCTTGGCCCTCGAGGAGGCCCGCCCCTTTGTCCAGTGGTACCCGGAGTGGGTCCCCTCCGGCGGGCTCGGTGGGGCCGAGGAGGCCGTCGCCTCACCCTTGGTGGGAGAGCCCGAGCGGGCCTCGGTGGTCGGCTACTTCCAGATCGAGCCCGACGGTCGGTTTACGAGCCCACACGCCGACTCCAGTTTCAGGTCGGCGGACGAGCGACTGGCGACCCTGCGAGCTGCGAGCGCGGACCTGCGTGGTGATGCGGGCCTGGCGAAGGCCGAGCGCCTGGCCTCCGCGCCTGGGCTGGAGGGGCTGGAGGGTCCGGACCGAAAGTCCAACTCGGCTCCGGTGGCCCAGCAGGCCGCGATCCCCGACGATGTGCAGATTCAGCAGGCCCTCGATCGCCAGTCGAAGGCCCGCCGAGCGAAGAACGCGGCGCTCAACAAACCCACCTTCAACGCCGACTACAACCAGCTCAGTAATTTCTTGGGCAACAATGACGGCAACAATGACGGCAACAATGACGGCAACAATGACGGTATCGAGGGCCTCCAAGTTCGGGAGCCCGCGCCGGGCCCCGACCCGAGTGTGACCCTCGATGTCCGGACCACTCCCTTTGTGGGGGAGGCGGTCTCCGGCGGGCGGCTGCGCCTGGTCCGGACCGTGCGCATCGGCGACCAGCGCTGGATCCAGGGCCTGGTCCTCGATCAGCGAGCGCTCGAGTCGGAGCTCGAGGCCCAGCTCGTGAGCGCGGGGTTGGAGAGTTACCTCGAGCTCAGCTGGGGCACGGGAGCGGGGTCCTCCGCCCCGGGGCGAGGTCGCTGGGCGCGGGAGTTTGGGGCCCCCTTCGCAAGCATGCGTGTGGGTCTCGTGCTGCGCGACACGGACAGCCCCGGTGGGCGCCTGATCCTGATCTTGGGCCTGGGTCTGGGCTTGGCGTTGGTGGCCGTGTTGGTGGCCGTGGAGCGCAGTGTCGCGGCGCTCATCGAGCGTGGCGAAGAGCGCGAGCGCTTCATCGCGGCGGTCACCCACGAGCTGCGTACACCGCTGACCAGCATCCGCATGTACAGCGAGATGCTCGAGCAGGGCATGGTCGAGGATCCCTCCCGGAGGCGCCGCTACCACAGCACGATCCGCGGCGAGGCCGAGCGCCTGAGCCGGCTGGTGGAGCAGGTCTTGACGCTCGCCCAAATGGGGAAGCCTGGAGGGGGGACGCTGGGCGAGTCGGGTCGCCCCGGCCAGGACGGCGGGGCAGATCGGGAGCCGCTGGGGTCCGTGTGCGCCAAAGTGGCGACTTTGCTCGAGCCTCAGGCGCGGGCTCTCGGTGTCGAGATCAGGATCGAGCTCGATCCGAGCGTCGAGGCGCTGGGACTCCCAGCGGACGCCCTGTCTCAGGTGCTCACCAACCTGCTCGACAACGCGCTCAAGTTTGGGGCCCAGGCGGGCGCGGACGTCGAGCTTCGGGTGGACCTGGAGCGCGGTGGCCTGCGTCTGCGGGTCCGCGACGAGGGCCCTGGGGTCGAGGAGGCGGTCCTCTCCCAGATCTTCGAGCCGTTTGTGCGCGGCCGGAGCGGGGGTGTCGAGGCGGTGCGTGGGACCGGGATCGGTCTGGCCTTGGTGCGCGCGCTGGTCGAGTCGATGGGCGGGAGGGTCGAGGCCGACAACCGCGCAGAGGGGGGACTCGAGGTCACGGTGTGGCTACCGCGGAGCGCGGTGACTCCTGACTCCTGACTCCTGTCGGGACGAGGGCGAGGGCATGCGCCGGCCCTCGCTCTGTGTTTCAATCCGCCCGTGTCCACGCGTACCTGTGACCAGCACCCTGTGGGCTCTCGACGGCGCTTCGCCCTGAGCTCGCTGCTCGGGCTCGCGCTCGCGCTCGCCTGCACCCCCGGAGGGGGCGATGCAGAGAGCGGAGAGAGCACCGACACGGAGACCAGCGCGGGCACAGCTGAGACGGAGACCGGCATGGAGACCAGCGCGGACATGGGCACTGGTGAGCCCGATCCCATCGACTATCAGGTCGCCGGCCCACACCCGGTCGGCAACCTCGGCTTTGTGCTGAGTGACCCGGACGGGCTCCGGCCGCTGACCGTCGAGCTGTGGTTTCCCGCCAGCGACGAGGCGAGTGCCGAAGCTGCGGCCGGCCAGAGCATCGAGGCCTTTGTGGCCGCAGAGCCCGAGGCAAGTGTGTTTGCGGCCCTGGTCGCGGACGCCCCCGCGGACTGCGTGCGCACCCAGACCGCGAGCGCCCTGGCCCCGGCCATCCACCCGAGCTCCGTGTTTGTGAGCGCGGCGGGTCGCCTGCCCACAGTCGTGTTTTCCCACTGTCACGGCTGCGCGCGCTTTTCTTCGTTCAGCTTGGCCGAGCGTCTGGCGAGCCACGGGTTCCTGGTCGCCGCGGTCGACCACGCCGGCAGCACCGTGTTCGAGCAGATCGCGGGCAGCTTGCCCGACCTCGATGCGGAGACCTTGGCGCTGCGGGCCACAGATGTCTCCCGGGTCATCGACCTGCTCTTGGATCCAGCGGCCTCGGATCTACCCGAGACCTTTGTGGGCCTCGCAGATCCGGATCGCCTGGGCGTCTATGGGCACAGCTTCGGAGCCGTGACCACAGGCAAGATCTTGCAGGACGACCCGCGCCCCAAGGCCGGGGTGGCGATGGCCGCCCCGCTCGAAAACCCGATCTTGCCGGGGGTGGAGATGGCCAATATCGACGAGCCGCTCATGCTCTTCGTCGCCGTCGAAGACAACAGCATCACCGAGTTCGGGAACAACGCGATCCGCACCAACTTCGGCATGGCCAACACGCCGGTGTGGAAGCTCGAGTTCGCCGACACGGGGCACTTCGCCTACTCGGACCTCGCGGGTCTCTCCGAGCACTTCGAGGCCGGCTGTGGCGAGGGGCTGCGACAGACCGACGGCGAACCCTTCACCTATAGCGACCCCTTCGAGGTCCGGGCGCTCGCGGCCGGGCGGATCGCGGCGTTTTTCGCCCTCTACCTGCTCGGTGACACCGACGCCCGCGCTCAGCTCGAGGCCGCCGACCCGGCGCTGAGCATCGACGTGCGCGAGTGAGAGCCCCCCCAATCGGTCTCGACTCGGCTCGAGCGAGGGAGCGTGGGCGGGAACGAACATTCTCGCTCGGGCCGCGCTCCACTCGCGGCGTCGGGGCTGTAAAGCTTCTGTGAAGTCGACTGAATCCGCAGTGTAAAAGCCGCGGATCGTTCAGACTTTCTTCAGGTCTGTCGACCACTCTGAATGCATGACGAACCAAGATCAGAAACCAGTGACACGTCGCTGGATCTTGCAGAGCATCGGAGCCGGGTTGGCGGCGGCTCCAGTGGTGTCACTGCTGGCGTGCACGAGCGAGGAGCCCTCGGGAGGAGGAGGGAGCACAGAGACGGATGTCGGCGGCTCGAACAGCAGCACCACCGGCACCGGCACCGGCACCGGCACCGGCACCGGCACCGGCGAGGGCTGCGAGGCGGCGGCGGCGTGGGCGACTGGTGGAACGGCAGCTATGATCGCGCAGGCCTGCTACCCAGACCCTTTTGTAGACCTGGGGGCGAGCTGTGTGCTGATCTGCGAGACCACCGAGGGTCCCTGTACCGCGGACACCATCGATCGGCGAGACGTGAGCGAGGGCTTTGGCGGCTTGCCCGTCCGCCTGGCGCTGAAGTTCGTGGGGGCGGGGGGCTGCGAGCCGGTCGTCGGTGCGGTCATCGAGATCTGGCACACCCAGCGGACCGGCGTCTACTCTGGGGTGACCCCGAGCGGGGCGTTTTGTTACGGGGATGACCCCGGGGCGGAGGAGTACCTCTACTTCCGCGGCTCACAGACCACCGACGCCGACGGCCGGGTCGACTTCGACACCTGTTTTCCCGGTTGGTACTCGGGACGGGCAGTCCACATCCATTTTCGGGTCTACCTGGGAGACCAGTTGTACGCGACCTCGCAGTTGTTCTTCGACAGCGAGCTGACCGAGGAGATTTTCTCGACTCACCCGGACTACTCCGAGTTCGGTCAGCCCGACACGCTCAACAGCAACGACAACGTGGTCGGCGGTGAGGATGACCTCTCGCTCTACGTTCTCGATACCCAGCGTATGTCCGACGGCGCCATGTTGGCGTCCAAGGTGCTGACGATTCGCTCGTCTTTGGATGCCGCGAGCTGCACGGTCGCCGGGTCCATGGGCGGTGGGCCGCCGCCCGGAGATCCGCCCTGATCGGGAGCTCGGACGAGCCGGAGCTCCCCCAGCGGATTTTGGTCATCGAGGATGACCCGGCGTTGGGGGAGCAGATTGTGGCGCGCCTGCGTGGGGCCGGGTTCGCGCCTCAGCTGTGGCGGAGGGGCCGTCGTCTGGGAGCTGAGGAGGTCCCCGAGGTCGACCTCGTCATCCTCGATCTGATGCTCCCCGGAGCGCATGGAATGGATGTACTTCGGGATCTTCGCGCCCACTCCGAGGTCCCCGTCTTGGTGCTCAGCGCCTGCAACGACACCCACGAGAAGGTGCTCGCGCTCCGCCTGGGTGCCGACGACTACATGACCAAGCCGTATTGGCCCGAGGAGCTACTCGAGCGTGTGCGAGCTCGCCTGCGCCGACCGGTGCTCAAGCGCCGCGACGTGATCGAGGTCGGGGCGCTGTACCTCGATTTGGCGATCCCCGAGGCCCGGGTGTGCGGGCGCGCCGTGGCGCTCACCCGGACCGAGTTCGCGTTTTTGACGGTCCTGGCCCAGCGGCCAGGCCAGGCGATCTCGAGGGCGAGTTTGGTCCAGCGAGTCCTCGACCCTGATCGAGTGAGCTCCGCGCGGACCCTCGATGTGCATGCCTCGCGCCTGCGCAAAAAATTGGGTGTCGAGGTCGCTATCGAGACCGTCTGGGGGATCGGTTACCGCCTGCGAGAGATGTCGTGAAGCTGCGTGCCCGCCTGCTTTGGACCGGGCTCGGCGTCGCCGTGCCGACGGTGGTCGCCCTCTACGGGATCGACGCTCAGGTCCGGCATCGGGCGGCCGCGCAGCTGCTGGGTGCGTCGATGCGCCAGCACATGCTCGCGCCGGGAGAGCGAGAGCGCTGCGAGGCGTCGCCCGTGACTTGGGGAGGCGTCCCCCTGCGTCCCGCCCTCTGGGAACCCGAATCCCGGGGACTGCCACCGAATCCCCCGGGGCCTGCTCCGGCCCGCGATCCCGGCCCTCGAGGCGGGCCGAAGCCCGGTCGTCGAGGCGGCCCAGACTCGCGGAGCGGCCCAGAGGGAGGTCTTCCGGGCGGGGCACCGCCTCGGCTGTTCGCCTACTCCCTGGATCTGCGGGCGCAGGATCCCGAGGCCCCGAAGTTCGACGCTGCGGCGCAGATCCCCAGCGACGCCAGCGGGCACAGCCGGGTCCGCGTGCTCGGGTCGCCGTGGCTCGGCGACGAGGTCGATGTACTGCTGCGCATGCCCTGGGACGAGGGTCCCTGCGCGCTGATCCTCGCGCGTGGAACGAGCTCCGCGGGATGGATCGGGTCGATCCTGCCTGCGCGCCCATTTTGGCTGCTGCCGACGGTGCTCATGTTCATCGCCCTCATGGTCGCCGCGGGCCCGGTGGTCCGTCGCATCCGCCGACTCGCCAGCGCGGTCCAGGCCTCGGGGGTCGCGGGCTTCGACGACTCGCAGGTTCTCGAGGGCAACGACGAGGTCGCCCTGCTCTCGCGGGCACTGGCCGCAGCCACGCGTGAGGTCCGGACCCAGATGGCCGAGAACCGCCGTCGAGAGCGAGCGCTGCGGGAGTTCCTCGCCAACACGACCCACGACCTGATGACGCCGCTGACGGTGCTCGCCGATCAGCTCACGACCCTCGAAGACGGCGCGCGCCCGGGGGACCAGGGCGGGCGAGCGCTGCTCCGGGCGGCGATGGACGAGGTCCACTACATCGCCTCGATCCTCGAGAACCTCGCCGTGGCCGCGAAGCTCGACAGCGGGGCGCCCGTGAAGGTCCTGGCGCCGGTCGAGCTCGGCGCGCTGGTTGCGAGGGTGGTCGCTCGCCACCGGAGCCTCGCCCGCAAGCGGGGGGTCGCGCTCGAGCTGGGACTGCCCGAAGCCAGCGTGACCATCGACGCGGATCTGACCATGTTCGAGCAGGCCCTCAGCAACGTGGTTCACAACGCGATCCGCCATAACAACAACGGGGGGGGCCAAGAGAGGGGGGGCC
>Ga0256845_1000115_pt1 | contig 70788 bp, 64 predicted proteins | sample RiftiametaG_FD_189101 | JGI IMG/M metagenome (GOLD analysis project Ga0256845, IMG submission 189101) | Tube worm associated microbial communities from hydrothermal vent at the East Pacific Rise, Pacific Ocean - Riftia | ecosystem: Host-associated > Annelida > Integument > Unclassified ...
CTACCCCTTTATTGGCTCTATACGGCGATTTTCCGATAAAGTTGAGCCACCATTATGGTGGCTTTTTTTTGCCTCCATGTAAAGACAGAGGACAGCGTTTGTCGTGAATGCTGCTATTGAGATAAGCTGCATAACAACTATTTTGGGGAGGATAGCTGCAAACCTAATTGTACGCCTCGCCATCGGGCAAAATACATCCCCCCTAGTAAAAACATGGTCGCAAGCATTATTTCAAAAAGGATCGGTATTATCTCATTAAACGAGGTAATTAGTGAAGCTAAACCATGGCAAATATAAATAACTGCAATAAATCCCGACCAAGCATGGGTATAAGCTCTGCCTTTCAGCAAGCCAAACATTGGAAATATCAACGGAATTAACCAAAAAATAGTGATCGATTGGTTTGAATATAATTTAGATGGAAACCACCATAAATTCCAGCAAGGGATCAGAATAACCAGTCCCCAATAGCCCATCAGGGTGATCCGGTGAGCTTTTAACATTTGCTCCGTTGGGGCTTCTATGGTTGTTCCTGACTCTGATTTAGTATTTGTTGGTTGCTCAATTGACATACTGCACATAACCCTATTTTAGTTTAATCGCGAGTGCTGCTAAACGTTTACCTTGAGCAATAGCTAATTTTTTTTCGGTTTCGGAAATCGCATGGTTATTTTCGTGACCAGCCCAGTGAGTCACTCCGTAGGGGCTACCACCCGTTCGAGTATGTAAAAGGTGGGTTTCACTATAGGGAATGCCGGAAACTAACATACCGTGATGGAAAAAAGGGAGCATCATGCTTAGTAGAGTCGATTCCTGCCCTCCATGTAAACTACTGGAGGAGCTAAAAAAAGTTACGGGCTTTCCGGCTAGCTGACCACTCATCCAGATATCACTGGTTTGATCGATAAAATATTTAAGCGGTGCTGCCATATTACCAAAACGGGTAGGGCTGCCCACTGCAAGCCCTATGCAATCCGATAGTTCCTGTTGAGTCGCATAACAATCGCCTTCAGCAGGAACGGATTGTTCGCTCGCTTCACTATTGGGCGACACTCTAGGAACGGTTCTGATCACCGCTTCAATATCTTGTTGCTCGATACCTCGTGCAATAAGTTGTGCGAGCTGTTTAGTTGTTCCGCCAGAAGAATAATATAAAACTAACAGGTAATCCATTCAGGTGTTCTCTATTTTATTGATGGGTAGCCGCTAAATAATTTCTAATACGCTTTCGGGTGGACGGCCTATTGCCGCCTTACCATTTCCGAGAACAATGGGGCGTTCTATTACTTTAGGATTGGCAACCATTAATTTGAGCTGTTCATTGGTTGATAAATCTTTGTTATCTAGGCCGGAGGATTTATATTCGGCTTCCTTTTTTCGCATTAGATCTTGTGGGCTAATATTGAGTAAATGGATCACATTGAGTAATTCCTCAACGCTTGGTGGGTTCGATAGATATTCTACGATCTCTGGTTGGATACCTTTTTCTTCTAATAAAGCTAGGGTTTGACGAGATTTTGAGCATCTAGGATTATGATAGATTTTGAAATTGGACATGGAATTACCTTCAAAAATTTGTTTTAATTCGACAGGACGGCAGTTTTTCAAATGTTGTTATTCAGCGAGTTACTCAATTAAGCCGTAACTTTGCAGTTTGCCGACTATTTTAACTCAGGTTTGGGGCCAATACTATGCAACAGCAATTGATTTATTGGAAAGCATTCGTTGAATATGTTTTCGGCCGATTTAAAGCGGATAAATGTTCATCGGTCGCGGCCCAATTAACCGTGACCAGTTTGCTAGCGTTAGTGCCACTCACGACGGTGGTTTTTGCATTGTTGGCATCAATACCCAATTTTCAGAATATGGCGGTTCAATTACAAGAATTAATGTTTGAATATTTTGTACCATCCACAGGCGAGTCGGTACAAAATTACCTGTTCGAATTTGTGGGTAAGGCAAAAAGTATGAGCGGAGTGGGCTTTTTAATGCTTATGGTTACCGCTTTAATGATGATGCGTACTATTGATATCAGTTTTAATAATATTTGGCAGATAAATCAGAAAAAATCGGTACTGAGAACGTTTTTAGTTTATTGGGCCATCCTTACTCTCGGACCTATTTTGCTGGGAACGAGTCTGATTATCACTTCTTATCTAAAGTCATTACCGTTATTTTCTGAGGTGGTACAGCCAAACAGTCAATGGATGACTTTGGGGCTACCTATGTTGATGGAAGCTATTGCTTTTGCGCTGATGTTTTTTGTTATCCCCAATCGGAAAATCCTTTTTAAGCATGCCCTTATCTCCGCTTTTGTGACGACCATATTGTTTGAATTTGCAAAAACTGGATTTGGCATTTTTGTTGAATCTTTTTCGACTTATCAGGTCATTTTTGGCGCTTTAGCGACTATTCCTCTATTTCTGATCTGGGTTTATTTGAGTTGGAGTATTATTTTGTTTGGTGCGGAAATATGTCATGGATTGTTTTCTTTTGAGGTCGTTCAGCAGGAAAAAAAGACCCATCCTTTTATTCAACTCACGCAATTATTACTAGTCTTAGCCGGGAAACAGCAGAAAGGAGAAGCAATCAATGAAGCGCAGTTGGTGGCTCATGGAGACTGGGGAGGGCGGGAAGCCAACGTAATTTGGTTAGAGCGTTTGATTGAAGCTGGGGTGGTAGCTAAATTGCAAAACCAATCATATTGTTTGACCATCAGTGCCAAAGATATTTGTTATAAAACGATCTATGATGTTGCTGAGCGACTTTTACCGGGTGAAATTCTGGTCCAAGAAAGTGAGTTACCGGATAATATTAAAATGGATATCGATGATTTGCTGGTAAATCACAGTAAGTTACTAAGTAAGAAATTCCTAACGGGTTAATGGTAGTCTTCTAGCTATAAAATGTAGAGATGTCATGAGGGCTTAATGATCTCCAGGCAATCTTAAATCATCCAGAGTTGAAATTTCAGTATCAGTATCAATGTCGCCAAAACTATCGTCGATGTTGCCCTTTTCGTGAGGGACAGAAGTCCAAGGAATTACATCAGAAACATCATCCAGAACCTCTTCTGCCAGTTCATCCCTAAGCTCAAAAGTTTGATAGAAAAAACGATCGATACAAGAGGTTACTTCTACTCTTAAGCGGGGCCTGATTTCAACGGGTTCTTCAAGGCCAAGCATCGCATATACTCGACCACTTTTGTATGATCCTTCGGTAGTAATCACCGTTGGTGCATCGCTTCCATTCAATTGATTTGACGATATTACCAGTCCCGGTTGGCCACCTCTTTCATTTTTGCCTTGATGTAGAACTAACCTGACCGGTGTATATTTGCCATCAATATATTCCAAACCTAACATGGTGCCATTGTTTTTGTCGCCAGTAAACCAACGGCAGATTGCCAGTCGCCAATGTGGCGCAGGATTGCCGTCCATATATTCTCTTAGAAGCGCGATGTTTCCTAAATCGATATTGGGTAGCATATATTGTCGACTACATAGCCCGATACCTCCGCTACTAACGTTTATAGCATCCCAGCTAAGATGTTCAGATTGATTAATTTGGGTCAAACTGAGAAGTTCAGCAACTGAAAGAATTTTTTTCTTATTTTGAGATAAGCGGCCTAATACCCTGATGATGTCATTCAGTCCCCAGATCACATCTATTTTTGAAACAATGGGATAACGTCTGGCATTTCTTTCGATACGTTCTTTCCAGTGTTTGCTGACATGTTCCCACAAATATTTGGCCGTGGAATGTTTGATATTTTTGTGGAAGGAGCGCAAAGTAAGCTTCTCTTTGTCTTCTAAAACGTCCAAATCAAACTTGATTTGCCTTAGTAAGTCAAACGTCAACAGTAGTCTGATCTTTGGATCCTCTGGGTCATCCAGTTCGCTGGTCACAAAGTTTGGTTTATTCTCGCTGGTAATATCAATAATAAAACATTCGTCATTTCTAAAATCATCGGGGTTTTCGGAAATTTTGGATAAATGAACCCAGTGATTCAGATAATGGAACAAATGCCAATGCTCACCTCTATCTAGGTGATAAGGATCCGCTAGGGCCAATAAACAATTTCGAATATAATTTTGTTCGATCGTAGGTAAACAGTAGCTGTTATCTGTCTCAACCTGCATATAGTTAATATCTTCTTTTCCAGCATGAGCATATAACGAGTTGATTTCGCGCCACAGATAGATTGGGATAGGAGCATATATTTCGTATTGTTCGATCAACATTAGCCCGAGGTAAAAGATAGCAAACCCGGAAGATTTCGCCTTGATTTTGTTTTTACCCCACAACTGTCGTTTATTTTGAGAATCGTTGACGATGATTTTGTGAGCAAACGCCATTTCTCTAGTAAAGGTATGTAGTTTTTCCAAGTTTGATTCATAATCCAGCTTTTTTTTAAGTACTCGATTAACCTTCGGTCGAAAATAGTCGTGGATTAATGTATAAGTTTCATCAAAAGATTTGACTAGTTCACTTCTTAGTTTATAGGTGATTTCTGTCCGATTCAGGCTCGAAATGGCGCGAGTGACTTCTGGCAGGATTTTAGACATGTCCGCAAGCGGTAGTGATTTCAGCCACATGTGCAGCTTGGCAGGATCGGTTTCTACCAGTATATGTTGTCCTTCTTGTTGGGAAGGTATTGTTAGTTTAATGCTATCCATGTTTTATACTAGACTCTCTTTACTACATTCCATCTTAAAATTAACAAACCATCGTGACATAATATAGGACTGAATTACCACCATTTTAATCAAATTGAGAGCTCTATTTTCACTATCAACACCAATTCAAATTGGCCAGGATCGATTTTTGTATCAAAATGGGGTTAAATCGGAACGACAAAATAGTAATATAGGCACTTCTCAGCTTAAGTATAGACAATAAAGAGGTTGTAAGATCGATTCCTTATTAGAAAAAAGTGTGAAAATTACCAGTACTACAAAAACTATAGCATATTTTAAACTGATATTTCTATGCTTTACGTTGGCGTTTAGCCAATCTTGCTTGCAAAAAGATGATTTTTTCTTGTTAGATGGCACAGGACATGGCTTAGCCGAGTATCGAGGGCAATGGTTGATCATCAATTTTTGGGCTGAATGGTGTGCTCCATGCCGGGAAGAAATCCCTCAGCTAAACGAGTTATTTCGAAATGCATCCGCGTTAAATCTGAATATTATCGGTATTAGTTATGACGCATTAGAAAATAAAGAGATCGGTAGAATTGCGGAGCAGTGGGGCATAGAGTACCCCATAGTGGCTAGTATACCGATGCCAATATTTCCTTTTGAGCTGCCTAAAAGCTTGCCGGGTAACTATATTATTAACCCAGATGGTGATTTGGTGATGAGGTTGTCAGGCAAACAAACTGTTCAATCATTAACCAAGCTACTGAATTTGTTAAAGAAAGAAAGTCGTTAAAGTCATTGATTTGTGGACTGGTCTAGGTTTCAATAGTAGAAGGTACGCTAAGATAAATATGATTGAGTCAAGGGGCCGCTAGAAGGTCACGAGTAGTAAAGAGGTCCGTTGTGTTAGGTAAAACCAATTTAACAGAAGTCAATAAAATGAACATATACAAATATAGTCAAAATTTTCTGCCATCTTTTGCTCAGCGTATCAGTTTAGTGATGCTGTTGATTATGATTGCTTGTTTTTCAAGTGTTGCAATTGCCGAGCAACAAGAAGAATCAGCGCCTGCCAAAATATTTGACTTGGTTCTCGATGACGAAGCAGAAGTGTCGTCTTCAGGCTCTGAGGAGACCGTCAAACCGGAAACGCCTGTTGAGGACAACCGAACCACTGCTGAAAAACTAGAAGATTTAAAAAAAGATGTACTGGCGGTTAATCGAGACCTGTTTATTTTAGAAGAAGACTTGCTATTTCCTGCATCGACCCAATTAGCGGCATATTTTTCAGTTGATATTGGTTATTTCTTTTCCTTGGACAACATAAAGATAAAGATTGATGACGAACAAGTCACTCATCATTTGTATACCGAAAAAGATGTTGACGCTCTTTACCGTGGTGCTATTCAAAAAGTTTATGTGGGCAATGTCAGTACTGGTGAACATGAACTGGTGGCCATTTTGATCGGTATTGGTCCGCACAAAAGAGAGTACCGTCAAGCCATCTCTTTCAAATTTACCAAAACGACTGAAGCCAAGGCGATCGAAATACAACTTCGGGATGATAGCGGAAAGTTACAACCGAAATTGAATATGGTTGAATGGTAGAGAATATTTCGTGCTTTCTTCAAATAAACGGTTAGAGTCAACAACGCGTCTAATACTGCTGGTAATGGTATATAGTTTTTGTTTGTCTGGATGTTCTATTTTTGGTCAAAAGGTCGAGACTCAAATACCGGTCGGTACTTTGAGCCAAGCTGAGCGAGAGGATCTTAAAAAACCTGCACATCTTCAAGATCTTGCTTATGGCGAAATTTTGTATGACTACTATCGCGGCGAAGAAATTTCTGCGCTCACCAAAATTTTAATTGCTCAAAAAGAAAATCAACTGCCAAACCATGCCAACAGCGCTGAGTTATTGTCTGGAGTCATCTATTTGAATCTGGGCATGTTAATTAAAGCTCAGACAATTTTTAATCGACTTCTTACCGAAAAAGATCTCAAACACGAAATAATCGCTAAAATTGAATTCTATCTCGCTAAATTACATTACAAACAACACGACTATCCTCAAGCCAAAGTGCGCTTGGCACGCGTTTATCAATCATTAACCACTGACTTGCAAGATGAGTGTTTTATTATGTTAAGTAATATTGCTTTGTCTGATAAACAATTGGTCGAAGCGAGAGATTGGCTCAACATGGTGAGCAGCGATTCTGAGCTGCTAATTTATACCCGATACAATCTTGGGATCATCTGGTTAAAAGATGGTCAACTTGAACAAGCGTTGCCTTTTTTATCTAAAATATTCCTGACCCCGGAACCGACTGATATTCAACGAAGTTTACAAGACAAAGCCAAAATTGCACTTGGTTTCTATTATTTGAAACGTAAGCAGTTGGAAAAAGCGAGAGAGCAATTTTTGAGCGTACGATTGGAGTCTCCCTATACCAATAAGGCGTTATTAGGTATGGGCTGGACTTATGTTGAAAAAGGCGATTACAACAAAGCATTATCTCACTGGCTTGAGCTAAGGAAAGCTGATATCCGTGATATCGCCGTTCAGGAGGCGTTGTTAGCGATCCCTTATGCCTATCAAAAATTAAATGCGATGCAACCTGCATTAGAAAAATATTTGGATGCGACAGACATTTATCAACAACAGTTGGATCTTATAGCTGATATAGAAAAACAAGTTACAGATGGTCTGTTGGTAGAAAAACTTGTAGGCCGAATGATTAAATCAAAACAATCAGAACGCCAGGATGACCAGATACGGGATTCAAAAATATTTGGTGATGACTATGACTACTACATATACGAATTACTTGCTCAAAATAGTTTTAACGAAAATTTCAGAAGTTATCAAAAACTGGGTCGACTGGAATTGTTAATAGAGCATTGGGAAAATCAATTGCCTATGTTAAATGAGATGTTGCGATCAAACCAAATTAGGTTTGACGAAAAAATCCCTCAGGTTGATAGTTATCTTACGCAAAATATTTTTGATAACTATCGAACTAGCTATGAGAATATTCAACAAGATTTAGATTTTCTAAATAAGCATGAAAAACTTTATTTGTTAGCCGATCCACAACAAACGAGGATACACCAAAGAATTTTGCGACTGGAAAGCAAAATAGAGAATATTCCGTCTGAAATGTTAAGTGACAATCAAATTGATAAAGCTAGACGCGCACGCGGTGTATTACAATGGCAGTTGGAACAAGAGCGCGCAAAGAAAATTTGGCAAATAAAAAAATCAAGTCAGTTAATCAAAGGCAAGCTAACCGATATGGAAAAGCTCACGACTAATTTAACTTTTGCCAGAGAACACGCTCTAACTCGATTTATTGGTTACCAAGAATTGGTTGATGATGGTTCGATTAGACTAACCAACTTGCGAGCAGGGATCCAAGTACAAATTGATTTTCAAGCTAACTTGATTAAACAACAGATTCTGGCGGTTTTGAAACGACGAAAAATAACACTTGATCATTTCTTGCTTCAGTCAGATCTTTCTGTTGCTCGTTTACATGAGCAAGCCGTTTTTATTCCTGAGGTTGATTAGTCGATGCTTGTTTGTGGTGAAATCATAATCTTAGTTAATGATAATAAGGAAAGTCGATAGTGTTAGTAAAACGCTCTCTTAAATTGATTGTTTTTACACTGCTATTGGCGGGTTGTGCAAACCTAAAATGGATTAATCCCTTTGCTGAAATAAAAGTAGAGGATATGGAACCAAGAGTCAAATTTGTAGATAAGGCCGATGTAGTCGTTCAATCCTCCTCTTTACCAAAAATTAAACCGGAGTTGGTGATTGCCAGTTATAAACGTTTGCTAACCAGAGGCAATCCTCAGATCCGTAAGGAGGCATTACGTCGTTTGGCAGATCTGACTATGCGGCTGGCAGAAACAAAATTGGTGATTGAGTCACCTGAGCAACTCGACCAACTCAGCCCCGCAGTAAAAGAAGCCACTTTTGCTGAAGCGATCCGTCTTTATCAGGAGCTTTTGACAGAGTATCCTCAGTATAAGCAGGCGGAAGACGTTAAATATCAGCTGGCTCGTGCATTGTCGTTCAACATGGAACCGGAAAAATCACTGGCATTATTAGATCAAATAGCGGTCAGTCCAGTCAAGGCGAGTTCTTATGTTGAAAGTCAATTCCGGCGAGGTGAATCCTATTTTGTACGTAAAAAATACATGATCGCTGAAAAAGCATATGGCGAAGTTATTTTAAAAGGAGAGGGAACCAGTTTTTATGATAAAGCCCTGTACAAACGCGGTTGGTCATTATTTAAACAAAGCTTGTTTCCCGAAGCGCAGGAAGATTTTTTCAAACTACTGGAACGGTTATTCAATGAAAAGGTTCAAAATACGCCGTTATCCAAGGAATTGATCGCCGATACCAAAAGAGTGATCAGTTTGACTTTTTATAATATGGATGGCGCGCCATCTGTACAGAGTTATTTTGCATCTCATGGCTCAAGAGGTTATGAAGATCAAATTTATGACTCGTTAGCCAAACTATATATCGAACAGGAGAGATTTCAGGATGCATCGGATACCTATTTAGGCTTCATAGAACGAAATCCATTGGTACAAAGGGCACCGGAATTTCATACTAAGGTTATTGAGATTTATAAGCAAGGTGGTTTTCCAAGCCTAATTTTACCAGCCAAAGAAAGCTATGTTGTCAACTATGGGCGTAATAGTGAATTTTGGAAAATTCATGCGGGTGTGGTTACCGAAAAAATCAAACCGCAGCTACGAAAACATCTAGAAGATATTTCCCGTTTCTACCATGCACAGGCGCAGCAAAGTAAAAAACCGAAAGATTTCCTAATGGCGGCAAAATGGTACAAAGAAATATTAGACACTTTTGAAGATCCGAGTATCGATTCAAAGTATCGTTTTTCAATGGCAGAAGCATTGTCAGAGGGAAAGCTGTATCTGCAAGCTGCCAAAGAGTTTGAGATTATAGCTTATAAAAATCCCCCTAGTAGTTTCTCTCGTGATGCTGGATATCGAGCATTGGTCGCATACCAATCAATCCAATATCCAAAATCGACTCCTTCGATGGAGAAGTTAACCGCAGTGATTTTAAGTGGTTTGGGTTTCGCAGAACGTTTTCCAGAAGATAAAGAAGCCGCCGGTATTTTGGCCAGAGTCGCAGAACAACAATTGACTATCAAAGATGTTACTGGAGCGATATCGACTAGTCGAAAGTTGCTGACATTAGCAGCGCCTCCGAGCCAGAAACAAATCGATAGGGCTCTGGTCATTATTGCCAATGGCTTGTTCGATCTGAAAGAATATGCGCAAGCGGAAGTGGCTATTACCAGTTTGTTTGCTGAGGTAAAACTGAGCAAAACTGAAAGAGCCAGTTTCCACCAACGTCGGGCTGAAGCAATATACCAGCAAGCCGACCAAGCCAAGCAAAATAAAGATCTTAATAAGGCGGTTGAACTATTTATGAAAGTTGGTGTGTTGGAGCCAGCAACCTTAGTGGCAGCTAATGCTCATTTTGACGCAGCAACGATTTTATTGCAGACCAATCAATGGAGTAAGTCAGCAAGTTTGTTTGAAGGGTTTAGAAAAAAATATCCAAAACACAAATTAGCCAAAGGGATCCCAGAAAAATTAGCTTATATATATGAAGAGCAAAAAGATTGGAATCGTGCGGCTAAAGAACATCAAACACTTGCGGCCGATAATACTGACAAAAACCTCGCCAGAGAAGGATATTGGCATGTTGCGCAATTATACCAAAAATCGGGCGATGAGGTAAAAGCCATTGCGGCGTTCAAGCATTATGTGTGGACTTATCCTCAGCCTTACTTATTGTCACAAGAAGCTAGAACTAATCTTGTGAACTTATATTCAAAATCCGATGAATCAGATAAAGTGATGTTTTGGCGAGAAAAAATTGTCCAGTCTCACTCTAAAAACAAAGCGAGCAACAATAGCCGAACTAATTTTTTAGCCGCTGAATCTAAATACATACTGACTGATCCCTTGTTTCAATCTTATCAAAAAATTAAATTGAAATTGCCGTTAGGCCGCTCACTGAAAAAGAAAAAGAAAGCAATGAGAATAGCACTCAAGGCTTATGAATCTGTTGCAAGTTATCAGGTTGCCAAATATACCTCTGCTTCAACCCACCAAATCGGGCGAATTTATCAAATTCTGGCCAAGGATTTGATGAGTTCGCAGCGACCTAAAGGATTAAGTGAGGATGAATTAGAGGAGTACGGTTATCTGCTCGAAGATCAAGCGCTTCCGTTTGAGGACAAAGCAATCGGTTTATTTGAAATTAACGCTGCCAGAACGAAAGATAATGTCTACAATCAAGCGGTTAAAGACAGCATTAAAGCTTTAGCATCGCTAAAGCCTGCTCAGTATGACAAGTCAGAAAAAATAGAGGCGATAGAAAATGTTTCCTTTTAAAGCTAATTTACCAAATTATGTAGTGGTTTTGTTATCAAGTATATTGTTGTCATCTTGTAGCACGATTGCGGACAAAACGCAGAGTGGCTCACAAGCGACAACAGGCCAATCTGGTGGTCAGCCTGAGCATTCGTTTCAGGGAGTCGATCCGATGGGTGATATTCAGATCAATGCTGAAATAAAAAAGGTTTATAAAGAGGTAGCCAAATTAAATCAATCTAAAAAATATACAGTAGCGATAAACTTACTGGATGGTATGCAAAAAAAGTATCCTCAGCTATCGGGGCCGGACTACCAAAAAGCTCGTATTTACTTAAATCAAGGCAAGTTGCAGCGAGCTTTAGAATCGATCGAACTAAGTTTAAAAAACAATCAGCGTAATTATTATTCTTTGAATTTAAAAGGAATTATTTTAAAAGAATCGGGTCAGTTTGAACAATCAAAGAAAGTTTACCTGAATGCCATAAAGGTTTATCCTCCCTATCCAAATTCCCATTTAAATTTAGGCGTGTTGGCCGATATCTATATGGGAGATCTTTCCCTTGCGCTTGTTCAGTATCGTGAATATATGCGGTTGGTTGATAACAAGGATAAGATGGTTGCAAATTGGATTTTGGAATTAGAAAGAAGAATTAAGGCGGGTCAAAAATGAAATCTCTAAATAATCTAATCGTTATCTTAATGCTTATTATTATGCATGTTAGTAGTGTAACAGCAGCTCAATCAGTTGAAATCAAAGATACTGTATTGGGTATGAATGTCTCAGGCAACAAAGAAGCGCCTAATATTCTTTATATTATTCCTTGGAAAGATAATAACGTCGATGCAACACCACCGGAAGTTACACGATTGATGGATGAGATTTATTCTACGGTTGACCCTGATGTGTACGAAAAAGAAGTACTCTTTTTTGAACAGCTAACCGAAGAGAATAAAGAAGAATGATTGTCTATTAATGTTTTGTGAACCAGTACAGCTTTAATTTTTGCTAAAAACAGCTATACTTTCTTTTTTAAACCACTCTCTGATTAGTGAACATACAAAGTTATCATCAGCGAGTAGTCAAATTGGGCAGTCACTATTTAGATAAGCCTCAAGATTTGTCAGTTTAAGGCCCGAAATGTGAGCATGATCCTTTATGCTATCATTTTTGAACATTGAAATGACTGATTTTCAGATAAGCTGAATAGTTTTTGTTTGATGAATTAACTTAGCCACTAGGGGATAACCATGGCATCTGAAGCAAGTAATACAACCGAACTAGGTACCTGGGATACTATCGTCAGTTTTATGCAGGATGGTGGAACATTTATGTACATCATTTTGTTTGTTTTTGCGATTGGCCTGGCCATCGCAATCGAGCGATTTATTTATCTTAGTATCATGAAGAATAAAAACCGTGGTGCTTGGAAACGACTCCTTCCTATTTTGAATCAGGGGAATTTTAGGCAGGCACTTGAATATGCCACTAACTCCAATTCAGCCATTGGACGTATTCTGGCTTATGGGTTATCAAAGGTTGGTGATGGCCGTCGCCACGACGATTTGGAAATGGCGATGGAAGAAGGGATGATGGAAATTTTGCCTCGTTTGGAAAAAAGAACACCTTATTTAGCCACTTTTGCCAACATTGCAACATTGTTAGGTTTGCTTGGTACGATTATGGGATTAATTACCGCCTTTACGGCCGTCGCAAATGTCGACCCTTCGGAAAAGGCTAACCTTTTATCAGCCAGTATTTCGGTCGCTATGAATACCACTGCTTTTGGATTGATGGCTGCAATACCGCTACTATTGATGTTCACCTTTTTGCAAACCAAAACAACTGAAATTGTTGATAGTATAGAAATGGCGTCAGTCAAATTTGTTAATTTAATCCGTGCTGCCAGCCCGCACGAGGCAGCTAAACCTGTCCCACAACGGGCCCCAAGAACCGCTGTGAAAAAGCCGGTTATGCCAAAACCAAGGTAGCCATAGTGCTTTGGTCCTGCAAGGCGGAAATAACAATTTAGTACTACGACCTTTTGTTAAAATGATGATTCAGAAACCTAACTAACGTATTTTGTGACTCAATAATGTATCGAAGTAAATCGAAAAAATTAAAAGAAACAAATGCAGAGCTCAACATAACAGCCTTTATGAACTTAATGGTTGTGTTGGTACCGTTTCTGCTTATGACTGCGGTATTTTCCCAAGTTTCTATTTTAAATATGAACTTGCCGACGGGCGTATCTGAAAGTTTGCCAACGGAAGAAGAGCCCCCCAAGGCACTCGAAGTCATTATCAGAGCCTCTCGATTCGATGTTTTAGAAAGAAACTCCGGATTATTAAAAAGTATCCCAAATACAGAAGATGGCTATAACTATCTGGAGTTAAATACATTTTTGCAGCAAGTAAAATCCCATCCTGAATTTAATACTGATACCGGAATAACGTTGTTAATGGAAATGGAAACGCCATACGATGCATTGATCCAGACAATGGATGCTGTAAGGATGATCGAAAGAGAAGAAAAAGAACTTGATGAAGATGGAAATCAGCTGCATGGTGAATTGTTCCCGAATATATCGATGGGCGACGCTCCCCCTGACCCCAAAGAAAAATCGGAGGTAAAGCCATGAAGATGTCCTACAAGGCTGTTCGAATGGAACGTCATCATAAACGATTTGGTGGTAATGCACTTAATCTGGTTTCATTGATGGATATATTTACCATTTTAGTCTTTTTTCTGTTAGTAAATTCTTCATCAGTAGCGCAGTTGCCGAGTAGTAAAGCGGTCAAATTACCCGCTTCTACTGCTCAACAATTGCCGCAAGAGACGGTTGTTATTTTGGTCAACAATGAACAAGTTTTAGTCCAGGGGCGTTTAATTGCCACGGTGACAGAAATTATCAATGTGGAAGGTAATCTCATTCAGCCATTGCTGGAAGAAATGAAAATTCAGTCACTAAGCAGTACTAAAGAAAATGCGGAAGAAGAGGGACTTGATGTCACTATTATGGGAGATAAGCAGATCCCTTATAAGTTATTAAGAAAAATATTGGCGACGTTAAGTGAAGCTAATTATACCAATATATCCATGGCCGTAATGAAGCGATCGGATTCACAAAAAAGCAGCGAAGAGTAATCGATAATCCAATGGCAAATTACCCAAGCATAACATTTGATCCTATATTACCCTGGGAGAAAAATTCGGAAGAGGCAAACCGATTTATAAAGATTTTGCTTTCCAGTATTGCTGTTGCAATTTTGATTACCAGCATCGTTCCTTTTCTTACGGTGGAAGAAATCGATAGAAATAAACGGACTACAATCCCACCAAGATTGGTCAAAATGGTTTTAGAGCAAAAGAAAATTGTTGAGCCTCCTCCCCCACCTCCAGAGCCGGAGAAAGAGAAAGAGCCGGAGAAAGAAAAAGAGCCAGAGAAAGAAAAAGAACCAGAAAAAATTAAAGAAGAACCTAAGCCGGAAGAAAAGAAAACAGCCAAGGAAGTGGCTAAAAAACATATTGCGATCTTTGATGCGTTAGCCGACTTAAGAGATATGGATGATATTGACGATCTGAAGAACAATCAATCATTAAGCAATGATACGGGAAAAGCGGCAGAAGTAACTCGATCAATCATTACAAAAAAGAATGCGTCAAAAGGAAGTGGCGGTATTAAAGTGGCATCCGCAAGTCGCTCATCTGGAGTCGGTGCTTTAAGAGGGCAGAATGCCACCAAGGTAACCAGTAATATTGGCGATGCCGTTGCAAATACTAAGCGAAAAAATAGAGATGGTACGCAGAGACGAAGTGATGAAAATATCCAACTTAATTTTGAAAAAAACAAACCTGCAATCTTTGCTCTTTATCATAGGGCGCTGAGAAAAAATCCCGCTTTGCAAGGTCGAGTGGTGTTTAACTTAGTCATTGCCGCCAATGGGAAAGTAACTAAATGCAGTGTTGGTTCCAGTGAGCTTGATGATCCCGCACTGCTTAAAAGGATTATTTCCAAAATTAAACGAATCAATTTTGGTGCACAAAATGTTGCTGTGTGGAGTAACACCTATCAAATCGCATTTTTTCCTAGCTGATCTCTATTAAAATATTAATAGTGACATAAATTCATATAAAAATAGCAGGTCAACAAGCTATCGAATGGCTTCATTCTTAATTAAACGATTACTCTTTATTGGCTTGTTGATTAGCAGTTGTTCTTGTGCTGCTGAATGGTACCAAAAACAATTTGAAGTCATGGGAACTCAGGCAAAGGTAGAATTTGAATTTGATGATTCAAAATATGCCGACAGCTTAATCGAAAAAGTTGTTGCAGAAATGCATCGAATTGATCATTTGATGAGCCCGTATAAATCAGACAGTGAATTATCAAAAATAAATCAAAAGGCGAGTCAGCATCCTGTGATTATTTCTGATGAGTTATTTGAGTTATTGCAAAAGTCCGAATATTATTCTGAACTAACCAACGGCGCATTTGACATTAGTTTTTCAAGCATTGGTTATTTATATGATTTTCGAAAACATCAACGACCGGATAAGGTTCAAATAAAGGCATTAACCCCCCAAATCAACTACCAAGGAGTCCGACTTAACAAAGTTGATAAGAGTGTCAAATTTGTTAATGACAAAATAAAAATTGATCTTGGTGGCATTGCAAAAGGACATGCTGTTGATCGTTGTATCGATATTTTGGTAAAAAATGGGGTTAAAAATGCTTTTATCAATGCTGGTGGAGATAGTCGTGTTATCGGCAAAAAGAACGGTCGTTTGTGGTATATTGGTATTCGTCATCCTCGTGATGAAGGTAAACTGATTGTTAACTTACCTTTAGAGGAAGTGGCCATTTCGACCTCAGGTGACTATGAGCGATTTTTTATTGAAGACGGTATACGCTATCATCATATTATTGATCCAAAAACTGGTGATTCAGTAAGAAAATCGCAAAGTGTGACGATATTGGCGAATACGTCGACTATAGCCGATGCACTATCAACCAGTATTTTTGTCCTTGGTTCCCAAAAAGGATTAGAACTTGTCAATAAACTACCCAATGTTTCAGCAATTATCATTAACGAGAGTGGTAAAATGATGTATTCCGATGATTTGGTTAGTCCCAACGGATAAAACCATCAAATTTAACTTCAAAATCCTATATTTTCCAATTTTTGGTTGGTTAGCGATAGCAGTTAGATTATCATTTAGCCATATATACATTACCCTACGAAATAGAGTTGAATGGCGCATCTTAAAACCTTGATCTTTTCTAGCCTCATTGGCCTAGCGTTAATCATCAATACTGCTGTCGCCGTTGAGGTAAGAGATCTCTACTTAGTCAAATGGCCTGTTGCTGAGCAAAGTAAAACGGCACGTTGGAAAGCCGCATTAGCAGGCTTTAAAGAAGTTTTGATTCGAAAGAGTGGTTCACGAGCTGTATTGCAAAGCTATGATGTCCAACAGGCCTATAGTAAAGTCACTCGTTATTTACACAGTTTTGAATATTCACGGATAGAAGACCCCATTAACGAATTCCCCTATCTAATCTCGTTATATTTTGAACCACGTTTGATTGATAACATCATAAGAGACTCCAAGATGCCATTGTGGGGGGCAAATCGTCCAGTGACCATTTTATGGATTGCTGTCGAAAAAGACTTCAAGAGGCGTATTATAAAAGACCAAACCGATACAGAAACCTATCAAAATAATAAAGAAATAAATGGTACAAGCAAAGAGCAAAGTTTAACCCAAAGTATTAAGGAAAATGCCATTCGGAGAGGTTTACCTCTCATTTCTCCTATAATGGATTTAGAAGATGAGCTTCTTGTTTCCATTAGTGATATTTGGGGGAGATTTCCATCGACTATTTTGGAGGCATCACAAAGGTATTCTGCTGACGCATTAATTTTGGGGCGGATCAGAAAAAATGGGGAGAAATGGAGAGGTGAGTTTACTTATGTTAATCAGCTGGTGCAAACCAGTTTTGAAGTTTCTGCAGAACAACCTCAACTGGTTATCGGACAAATGGTCGACCGATTAGCGGAATTATTATGCGAAAAATACTGCGTAGTTGAAGAAATCGGTGAAAAAAATGAAGTTCTGATGAATGTGTCCGGGATTAATAATTTCAAAAAATTTAAGTCTGCGGAAGATTATTTAGATCAACTGTCGGCTGTAAAACGAACAGATGTTGTTAAAATAGAACAGCATAAAGTTATTTTTAAGTTAACTTTATTAGGACAAGTCGACTCGCTTATTGAGGGGATCCGTTTAAGTCAGCAGATGCAAGTTGAAGAAAATCCAGAAGTGCTAGTTGTTAAAAGTACCGATGAAAATTCTCGTTCGCTCAATCTACTGGATGATAGTAGCATCTTACAAAATGATGATGTAGGAGCTGATAGTCGAGAGTCTTTATCTTCGGATCAAACTGAAACAACAGTGCTTGAATCTAAAGATGTTGGTCTGCCAGAACCATTAGATAGTAGTCAATTAAATCAGTTGCAAAACTTGTATTATCGGTGGCTCGGATGAATTGGACGCAACTACCCAATGTTATCACTTCCATTCGATTATTGTTGCTTATTCCGTTGTCTTTTTTTCTGGTTGCGGAAAACTATCAATCAGCATTAATCATTTTTTTTATCGCAGGGGTCTCTGACGCCTTAGATGGATTTCTTGCCAAAAGATATAATTGGGTGAGTCGATTCGGTAGCATTCTTGACCCTATTGCTGATAAAGCACTTCTAGTTATTACTATGGCAATTTTGACCCTTAATCAAAAAATTAGTGGGTTACTTTTTGCCTGTGTAGCTATTCGAGATATTTATATTATTACTGGAGCCTATTTTTATTACAAACAGATCGGTCCGTTTAATATGCAGCCTAGTTTAATTTCTAAGTTCAACACATTTGCACAAATCTTGATGGTGACTTTAATTTTGGTTTCGCTAGGTTACAGACAAATTTCCGAGCCGGTTATTTCTTCTTTAGTTTTCTTAGTTTATCTGACGGTTATCAGTAGTACCTTGCATTACAGTTTTGTCTGGTGGCGAAAATACTTAACGGCTCGAAAGTCTGTTAATCAAAAAGATAAATAAACATGTTACAGCTTCCTCTCGATATTCAGTTGGATGCAACCGCAAAGTTGGATAATTTTTACCCTAGTAGTAATCGGCAAATCTGGCAAAAACTGAAAAAACTAACCCAATCAAACGATGATTTTATCTTTATCTGGGGAGCTCAAAATGTGGGCAAATCGCATCTTGCTCAAGCTATTTGCCGCGAATATTCTGACAAGGATCTAACTGCAGCGTATTTTCCATTAAATAATAAGGCGTTAGCACCGGAAGTATTAGAGGGGTTAGAGTTCGCCAATCTTGTTTGTTTGGATTCTTTACAGTCTGTACTGGATGAGCCCGTCTGGCAACAATCACTGTTTAACTTGTTTAATAATCTTAAGCATAAGCATCGGCAGTTTATTATTTTTGCGGAAGACTCCCCCAAAAATTTTTCACTAGAGTTAGCTGATTTACAATCCCGATTTAACTCAATGGAAATCTATAAGTTAGAGGCTTTAACCGATCAACAAAAAATTGGATTTGTGATTTCCAGTGCCGAGCATCTTGGATTAGATATTAGTCCAGAAGTGGCTCAGTTTATTTTGCTAAGGTCCTCCAGAGAAGTGAAAGATTTGATTAAAATTATTAACCTGTTAGATACTCAATCGATTGCTCAGCAACGAAAGGTGACAATACCTTTTGTGAAACAGGTATTGTCGCTTTAACCTGTGTCTAGGATAATCAGCCTAACCCAAAATCTACGCATTCTAAATTTTCACAACCACTCAGGATCGCCGCTTTGTGTGTACTGGTACGAGGCAGTATTCGATCAACATAAAAATTTAGTGTCTGTTTTTTGGCTAAACTAAAACCTTCAGAACAATCGCTAATTTGTGCTGTTGCTGCCATTTGCAGTAAAGTATGGGCAACGGAGACATAACCCGAATACATCAAAAAATCGAATGCGGCGGCGCCAACTTCTTCCATGTTGGACTGAGCGTTTAATGCGATTTGTTGGGTTAATTCCAACCACTGATCACAAAGAGATGAGATGGTATTAGCGGCATTTTTTAATTCATTATTTTCCAGTTGTGGTTTAGCCAAATCTTTAATTTCAGAAATCCAGGCTATCAAGGTCTTGGCTTGATCTCTTAAAACCTTTCGGCCCAAAAAATCCAATGCTTGAATGCCATTGGTACCCTCATAAATCATGGTTATTCTAGCATCTCGAACTTGTTGTTCCAGTTGCCATTCGGAAATAAACCCGTGACCACCCAAAACCTGAACGGCGTGGTTGGTGGATTCAAAACCTACTTCGGACATGAAGGCTTTACAGATGGGGGTTAGCAAACTGAGTCGTAATTCAATAGAACCATCAGGATCGGCTTTATATTTGACTTGATCAATCAATGTCGCTACATAAAAAGCGAGTCCTCGACAACCTTCCACCAGCGATTTTTGGCTAAATAACATACGTTTGACATCGGGGTGTACAATGATTGGGTCGGCTGGTTTATCCGGTGCTTTTGCTCCTGATAATGAACGCATTTGCAGGCGATTTTTCGCATAATCTAAGGAAGCGCTTCTGGATAGATCAGCTATCGCATAGCCTTGAATTCCTGTTGCTAGGCGTGCTGAGTTCATCATGGTAAACATGTAGCTTAATCCTTTGTTCGGTTCACCAATCATATATCCTTTGGATTGATCAAAATTGATGACGCAAGTGGAGGAGGCCTTGATCCCCATTTTGTGTTCAATAGAACCACAGTTCACTTGGTTATCGCTTGAATTTGAATGATTAGGTGTGGCAAGAGACTCATCCAGTATTTTAGGCACGACAAAAAGAGAAATGCCGCGAGTGCCAGCGGGTGCATCCGGCAGTCTGGCTAGTACAAGATGAATAATATTATCTGATATATCGTGTTCGCCAGCCGAAATAAAAATCTTGGTACCGGTGATATTAAAATGATTGCTGTTCGTTGGTTCTGCTTTTGTTTTTAAAAGGCCTAAATCGGATCCGCAATGGGCTTCTGTCAAGCACATTGTTCCTGTCCAACGACCCTGAATAAGATTGGGTAAATAGGTATCCTTCAATTCATCATTTCCATGAGCGAGTAATGCCGAAATAACACCGTGAGTTAAGCCGGGATACATGCTCCAAGAGGTGTTGGCGGAAGTATTCATTTCAGAAACACAGATTGCGAGCGATGGAGGCAGCCCTTGGCCGCCGTACTTTGGGGGGAAACGTAGAGATGCCCAGCCTGCATCACAGTATTGTTTATAAGCCTGTTTAAATCCGTCTGGTGTTTTGACTTGTCCGTTATCAAATTGACAGGATTGTTGGTCACCTATATGGTTTAATGGAGAAATTTGGTTTTCTGCAAACTTTGCCGCTTCGTCTATAACGGCATTAACCAAGTTTTTATCAGCGGCTTCATCAAGTCCGAGTCTAGAGTAAAGTTGGGTTACTTTTAACCAGTCGTGCAAAATGAATTTCATGTCTTTGACTGGTGCCTGATATTGGGGCATATATTTTCTCCGTTTTATACAATCTCAACTTGGGATGGTTACTTTTATCGACTTGAGGCTATATAGGTTAAACTTGGATTCATCCGCTGACAGTATTAATTTATCTGGTCAGATGAGTTGCGTCAAGCAAACTAAGGTTATTTATCCAAATTGTTTTGGATTAACTTAATTTATTATTATAATCTCGATGTTGAGGAACAGCTCAATTCACTCACCATCAATCAACAATCCAGAAAAAGAATATGCAGTATAAATTTGGCGGAACTAAAAGACTTTATTCGCAAACAGGTTTTGATAAACTTAATCAAGCCTGTGTCACTATTATTGGTATTGGTGGGGTCGGTAGTTGGATAGCAGAAGCGTTGGCTCGTACCGCGGTTGGCAAGATGATATTAATCGATTTAGATGATATTTGCGTCACCAATACTAATCGCCAAATACATGCGACGGATAACAATACAGGCCGTTTAAAAGTAGAAGTGATGGCGGAAAGAGTAAAGCTAATTAATCCCGAATGTCAGGTGATCCCAGTGATTGATTTTATTACCAAGGACAATCTTACCGAATATATTAATAAAAACACAGATTATGTTGTTGATGCAATCGATAGCGCTCGGACAAAAGCAGCTATGATTGCATACTGTAAACGTCAAAAAATACGAATTATCAGTATTGGCGGAGCTGGAGGACAAAAGGATCCACTAAAGATAACGGTGGGTGATTTAAGTCGGACATGGCAAGATCCACTTTTGGCTAAGGTTAGAAATGAATTGAGAAGAAATCACCGATTTAGCAAAAATCCTAAGCGTCGCTTTGGCATTGAATGTGTCTACTCAACGGAGCAACTCATTTATCCTAAAATGGATGGCAGTGTCAGCCTTGAAAAACAACCCAGAGAAGGCAGTGCGCGTTTAGATTGTGCAAAGGGGTTGGGGGCTGGGGTAACCGTTACTGCCACTTTTGGTATGATTGCAGCAGCAAGGATAATTAAACGACTGGTAGAGAGTTGAAGCCAAAATTTGCACCACGATCTATGGTCGGCCATCTAGAATGGTCACCGAGTGTCAGATTGTAACGGCCTTTAGAACGGTAGTCGGTAGTTCAGTGTCGCCTTGAGGGTATATCTCCAACCTGGTTCACATGTCGTACATATAATACTAATTCATTTTCTGCTTCATTCTGGGAACTAAAAGGACCTAGTTCCTGACTTTCTCTTGTCATAAACCACCAGCCCTCACCTGTGTGGTAATAACGATCGGAACGAAACCAAGGTCTGGCTGCTTCTCCTGTGCGAGTTCGCATAATATTCTCCTTTGCTAAGCGTTAATCCAAGTTCAACTAAACTGCTCATAAATTATAGGTCAAATTATTTCGTAAAGTGGTAGTAATTTGTGATATTTGTTTAGATTATCTAAACAAATCAGTTTTTATACACCTAATTTGTGATTATTTATACAAACAGTAGCATTCCTTTGCTACTATATCTGAATACTTGCTTTGAAGCTTAAGTTTTTGATAATAATAATAATTAATTTTATCTGACGATGGAATAAACCTTTGTGAGCGCAATAGAAATACCAGGTTATAAAATAATCAAAACCTTAGGTGTCGGTGGGCAAGCGACGGTTTATTTGGCAATCCAGCAAGGATTTGATCGAGAAGTTGCGTTAAAAGTCATGTCGCCAGCTTTAGCCGCCGATCCGACATTCGGTGAACGATTTATTAGAGAAGCCAAAATTGTTGCCAAATTATCCCACGCCAGAATTGTCACGGTTTATGATGTCGGTGAAAGTGGTAGTTTTTATTATCTCGCGATGGAATATATGCGAGGAAAAGAGCTAAAGTCCAAGATAGCGACAGGTCTAAAAACAAAAGAAGCGCTGACAATTATTGCAAAATTGGCTCAAGCGTTACATTTTGCACATAAAAAAGGCTATGTCCACCGAGATGTTAAATCTGAAAATATATTGTTTGATGATGATAATCAGCCAGTATTAACGGATTTTGGTATCGCCAAGGCATCCAATTCTTCTACCCAAATGACCCAAACAGGAAAGCTTATTGGCACGCCGGAATATATGAGCCCGGAACAGTGCCGAGGTCGTAAACTTGACGGTCGCTCAGATCTTTACAGCTTGGGTATCATCTTGTACGAGATGATGACACGTAAAGTCCCTTTTACGGGAGAAGATTCAGTCTCAGTCTGTATACAACACGTGACCAAACCGGTTCCCCAATTACCGGCCCGATTTAATCATTTTCAGTGGTTAATTGATGGATTATTGGATAAAAACCCTGATGGACGTTTTCAAACGGGGCAAGAGCTAGCCTTAGCCATCAAAAATTATTTAATCGATGGTCAAAAGTCAGAAACTAAAAATAAACCAACGGCTAAGCCATCTATCACTCAAGCACAGAGCAATTCTGTTAGACGGGACGATTTTAGTGATGAATCTTTTGATTTAAATGATAATTTTCAAGTTGATCAACGTATCAACGTTATGCCAGAAACAAAAAACCGGGTACCTCTGATTGCAACCCTGTTTATTTTGATGATTGTTATTTCTGCCGGATATGTTTTGAGGGAAAATTGGTTACCCCAAGCTCGGGGTATCTTAGGTTTAAAGGTTGAAAAAATTAAGGAGCAAAATAAAGGGACTTTGCAAACGGATTCGACAAACATCAATCGGAGTGACAAAAAACCATCAGATACTTCCCAAGCTCCTACCGTTGCCGACAAAAACGTCAGTGAAACGGAGCGAGTGGCTACACTAATTCTTCAAGCCGATACCTTGGCACAGTCTTCTCCTCATGAGTTGGCCGATATAAAACAGGCCTTGGATCATTTAACGACGGCCAAATCGCTAGATTCGTCGGACCAAAATATTATTCGAACAAAAGTTAACATTATTACCATTGCTCTTGAAGAAGCCAAATCTTCTGCAAAAAGTGAGCAGTTTAATAACGCTAATGATTGGTTAAAACTAGTAGAGTCCGCGGATCACGATAACAGACAATTGGATTCAACCAAACGTATTGTAGCTGATTATAAAAGAACCTATGATAGTAATATTTCGCAACGAGAACTAACTGCAAAAAAACGCCTAAATAACCTTCAGTCAGCTGAGCTCGCACTCGAACAAAATCGCTTGGGCGCACCGATTAAAGATAATGCTATTTATTATTTTGAATCGGTGCTTAGATCAGATCCAGAAAATCTTGAGGCTAAAGATGGACTTAACAAAGTTGCCGAGAAATATAAAATTTTAATTAATAAAGCGGTGAAAGAAAAAAAAATCTTAAAAGCAAGGCGTTTTCTGACTCGTCTTAAAACTATACCGAATAATAATATTGATATTGCGAAACTTGAAAATAAGGTAAGGGTTGCAAAAAGACTCTTTGCTGAAAGATTAAAAGAAAAGCAACGGCTACAGGCAATTGCTGTAGAAAAAAGCCAGAGAGAAAAAATCAGACAGGACAAATTAGCGGACCCTTTGATTCAAATGCGTTTGCAAAGTATTCTAGACACCGCAAGGTCGTTGGTAAAACAGGGAAATTTAGTCGAGCCAGTAGGAAATAATGCCCTAGACAAATATAAAGCGGCACTGGAAATTGATAGCCAAGATCAATCAGCTATCGAAGGGATCAAAAATATTGAAAAAAACATTACGGATAATATTGAAATCGCATTATCCAACCAGATCGAGGCATCTGCTAGGCAGTGGCTAGCTAAGTTAAGAGTTTTCAACCCCGAACATGCCTTGATCGAAAGTTATCGGGTGAAAATCGACGAAATGGTTGTGGCAGAACAAATGAACATTGCCGAGCCAGAAGAGCAGAATGAATCTAATCCACAAGAGTTACAAAATGAGATTGAACAAACTACCAAAAATCCCGATGATCCTGTTCCAGAAGTTAAAGAAACTATTCAACGACGTGTCGTTCCACAAACGGATGTTGCTGAAGACAATGAAACCGCAGCGGAAGAATCGCAAAAAACGGATCAACTATAATAGTGATATATCAATGGAAAAAATATAAGTTGATAAATGATCTCTAAGTAAAGAGTTAACTGATATATAACTAGTTACCCAATCGAAACGTTATGATAAAAACATGTGAGTAATATTATGAACCGAATACTGATTAACGGCTTGGCAATCGTTTTTATTTCCAGTCTTATTGCTTGTGGCGGTGCGAAAAAAGCCGTTATTGGTCCTTCTGATATTAATTTGGCTAAAGACAATGGAACCCTCGAATCATTGTATGATCAAGCAGGTAAACTAGTTGCCGAAAGTCGAGGTTCCAACAAGAAGGAATTTATTCAAATTCAGTCTGAAATAGCTCAATTGTTAGTTCAGGACCGTATAGCATTAGTCAACAATACTCTGGCAAATAAAAAAACAGAATATGCAATGGTTGATCGAGAGGTGTTACAAGGGGTAAAAAAGTCAATTAGTAAAATGCAGCAGTGGGATCCAACACGATATAAAGTTGTTTTACCAATGGTTCAACAAGCATTAGACAAAACTAATATCGAAATTGATGATGCAATTGCCAAAGCGAGTAACCCTTCAAATGATGTCATCGAAAAAATGTCCTGGCTAAAAAAATCAGCAATTCTTGCTGGTAAAAATCAGCCTGAAAATCAAAATTATTCTAAGGAATTGTCTGAAGCAATCAAGCAACTGTCCAACAGTGGTCGTGATGCTTACAAACGCCGAATGTATAACATTTCGTTAGACTCAGCGCAAAAAGGAATTAGTTTAGATCCCGGCAATATTCAGTTTGAGTCTTTGTTATCACAAAGTGAAGCCGCTCTTTTCGAGCAGGCGTTTAGAGCGGCTCTTGAAAATGGTAAACCGGAATCAGCCTATCAAGCATTTATTGCTGTAGCAGATAAACCAATCATGTTACAGATACGAAAAAAAATGGAAAGGAATATATTGTTTCTCGCTAATTATTTTGCGGGCAATGCACAAAATGCTTATAACAAAAATGAACTCTATATTGCTTATACAGAATTTAAGCGAGCGAGGGATATACAAGAAAAATTGGCGTTGAATTCAAGAGGTTTTATTCAGGAGAAAAAATATCTTGATCTAATGATGCAAAAAGCTAACTTATTACAGAATGCCAATGGGCAAAAATTGGCCTTGTTAAGCGTGATAAAAGAGTTTGATCCTGACTACCCCACACTGGAAGAAAATATGGCAAAAGTGGTGGATAATATTTCTGACAGGGCGATCACTAAATTAGCCGTGTCGGAATTTAAGGAAGTTTTATCTTCTAATTCAGTTGTTGCTTCGGTGGGCAGACGTGTTGCAAGTAAATTAGAGAAAATATTATTTGAGAAACTCGCTGGCGAACTTCAAATAGTCACAGATATTGCCAATATTCAGGGTGAACCTTTTTCAGGTGTTGCACTAAGTATTGACGGAGAGGTATTGCAGGCTGCAATAGAAACCTCAAAAAATCAGGGGCAACGGAGTCTTAACGTACTAACAGGTATTAAGAAAATAGAAACGGAAGAATATGTTAAATGGAAAAAACGAAAAAGAGGCGATGCACCGAATCGATATTTTGAAGAAAAAATAATGGAGGATGTGACTATTCGAGTTGATCATATTCGCAAAATTGCGGTGGTCGAAGTCGCTTATCGAATTGTTGAGCCATTCACACAAAAAGTTTTGTTAACTGACAACTTGACTAAAGAAGTAAAACATCAAGGGGAATCAACGAACGAATTTCAAAAGGGATTATTTCACCAGTCCTATGTGGCGGCCGATCTACCGTCGGATATTAAAATTATGGATAAACTCGCTACGGAATTGTCGGCTCAATTAGGTGTCGCTTTATCCCGCTATTTAGCCAGCTCCGAAAAAGTTTTTTATCAAAAATTTGAGTTAGCTTCGGAACAAGGAAACCATCCAATAGCCGTTGAAATGCTATCTAATGCGGTGGTCATAGCAGATAAAAAAGGCCAGCCAAATAGTCAATGGTTGGCCACATTAATTAACCAAGTGTTAGCTGCAAAGTAGGTACGGAGTCTGGAGATAGAAATGTTATCCAAATTGACTAAGCATCCCTAGGCATCATTTTATTAATCGATCTGACTAATTTTGTAGTTTGTTTCGATATTTGATTTGAACGATTCGATCGACTATTTAGTTGACTAATTGCCCAGTCGATGTGCTCTCTAACCATAGGGTTCGAAGCTGATTTTTTCTCGCTAAGTGCCTGTAGTATTTGGAGAGTGGAGTTACCATTACCAAGCGCTACTGCAATATTTCTGAGCCAGTTTTGATAGCCTATCCTGCGGATTGGATTTCCTTCCAGTTTTTTATAAAAGTCGTATTCACTCCATAACCATAGTGAAAGTAGAGAAGCGCTATCAAGTTTATTCCATCCCGTAAAAGCGCTATCTTTAGTCGTCGTCGAAAATCGATTCCAGGGGCATGCAAGTTGACAGTCGTCACATCCGTAGATCCTGTTACCCATTTTTTTCCTCAGTTCAACGGGAATAGCAGATTGGTTTTCTATGGTGAGATAGGAGATACATTTTCGAGCATCAACCTTATAAGGCGCAATAATCGCACCGGTAGGGCATAGATTTATACAGGACGTGCATTTTCCACATTCGTTGTCGACGGGATGGTCAATTTCCAATTCAAGATTAATGAATATTTCACCAAGAAAAAACCAGGAACCTGCATCTCTATTGATAATTAAAGTATGTTTACCTTTCCAACCAAGTCCCGATTTATTTGCAAAGCTTGTCTCCAATATTGGAGCACTGTCTACAAAAACTCGATATTCAAAAGAACCGCATAATTCGGATATTGAACTCGCTAGTTTTTGTAATTTTTTTCGGATCAGCTTGTGATAGTCTCGGCCCAGTGCATAGCGAGAAATATTAGCACGATCAGGATCTTCGAGAACCTGTGTGAATTTAGCTGAATCTGGGAGATAGTTATATCTTAGTGAAATAACCCGGCAGGTATCAGGGTGAAGCTTATCGGGATTTTGTCGTAAGGACTGATTTTTTTCCAGAAAAGACATTTCACCGTGATATCCATCGGCGACCCATTGTTTAAACTCAGGGAAAAAATCACTGGTATCGATATTTGCCACTGATATTTGTTGGAAACCCAACTCATCAGCCAATTGTTTGATTCGTTTTTTTAGCGCTACTAGATTCATGTGAGGATAGAGAGAGCGGAATTGATTAGATTATAATGCTTCGCCGCATAAAAACAAAATTGATCGATTATTTATAAAAAAGTCTTGAGTCCCACGGCTCATTCAGTTAGATTACGCCTGTGCCAATATGCGCCCATAGCTCAGCTGGATAGAGTAACTGGCTTCGAACCAGTTGGTCGGGAGTTCGAATCTCTCTGGGCGCGCCAATCAAGAAGGCCACCGGTATAGGTGGCCTTTTTTATTGGAAGTGACTTATTTATCCCTATCTCAAGTTCTTGAAGAAAAACACAGTATTTAGAATAAGCTAATGTATAATCGATAACCAATGGTTGTTCAATAAAATATCTGATTATATAGGATATATAATGCTTATTTCTTACTCAGACCTATCTGATGAGGCCGTATATTCTTTGGCCAAAGAATGGGTTGTGTCTAATTTATCCGATACTGACTCGCAACCCAATGTGATCGAATGGACAGAGAAAACCATTCAAAAAATAAAAAATGGTGATTTGGTAATCGAATTTGGTGAGGAATCTCAAAGCGTTTATCTTAAAACTAAGGAAGAGATCAATTTTAAGCTCTCGGAAAAGGCTAGTAATGAATAACTATTGTTTAAGAAGATTAAGGTATGCACTTACGTTGAGCGATCAATTGATGCTGGAAATTTTTTCTAAAGTCAATTTTAAATTAACGCCCGTTGAGTTGCAAAGTTATTTATTAAAAGAAGATGATAAAAAGTTTGTACTACTGCCTGATTATATTTTAACCATTTTTCTTGATGGATTAATTTTATTTAAACGCGGAAGTCGTGATGGTGAAAAAGAATTACCGCAATCAGAGAGAGTTTCTATAAGTAAAAAACAGAAGCTAAACAACAATATCATCGTAAACAAGATAAAAATCGCGCTTTCATTAAAAGCCGATGATTTGATCGCTATTTTAGCTTTGGCAGACTTTCGTATCTCTAAGTCAGAAATCAGTGCATTTTTTCGTAAATCACAACATCGCAATTATCGCGAGTGTGGTAATCAGTTTTTGAGAAATATGCTAACGGGGCTTACACTAAAGTATCGGTCAAAGAAAGCGCCTGATTAGATTTTAAGTCAGTCAGTAAGTCAGTCAGTCAGTCAGTAAGGTTAAGGTACTAGGGTGGATAATGCTCCAATCATACCGCCAAAAACCCCGCCCCAAACGACCAACCAACCTAAATGTTTTTTGATCATTTGTTGAACAATCTGTTTAACCATTTCTGGAGTGAGTTCATCCAGACGTTTTTCGATGATGGTTAAAACTTTGTCTCGGATATCATCGGTAATATCCGGTTGTATCATTTCTTGCTTAAGAATTTCATGAAAATCTGGCGAATTGGTCATATCAACTAGGTAGTCTTTCATATTTTTGATAAAAGGTTCTTTCAGAGGTACCAAAGCCTCTTCGCCACCAAACATTCCTAGCATACTGCCGAAAGAAGATTGCATAATCACTAAAGTTAGCTTGTCAAAAGCTGGAGAGAAATCCATTTTCTCTATCACTGGTGCCAGAATTAGTTCGACTTCTCGACTACCGGAGTTTTGCATAAACCGGTCAAGGTTTTGTTGGCTAAAAAATTGTTCCATCATCATACTGCGTATAGCAGCTTTAAAGTCCTCAAAACGAGCTGGGATCACTCCGGATCCGTATAATCCGGGAATCTTCTCAAATAACATATGGATTGCTAATCCATTGGTAATGGCGCCTGAAAATGCAAAAAGACCAATCGTAAAAATCAGGCTATTATCAGAATAATGACCTAAGATAATCAATCCAATAGCCAGAGAGTTTGTAATGATACTTTTATTCATTGATTTATTCGTTTTCGCTAAAGAGGGTGGTTAGACTTAAGAATGAATACTAACAATTTTGAGTTAAAATTCATAACATCTATTGAGCAGGAGCGATCACTGGTTAATAATAAAACAAAAGAACTCACAAAAAATCACCTTTTAAGTGATGTTTTTATCATTTGCTGTTAGATTAGCTTTGGTCTTGGCCGGATTGACTAGAACCATTATTAAGGAAATAATTTGTTGAAAAAATATAATTCATGCCGATTGATTTGTTTGGCCTGTGGTTCGATTTTATTGCTTGCTGGTTGTATCAATAGGGAAAATTACAATACGATTGACTATGCAAAGGAGCTCGTTAAGGAAGATCGATATACTTTGGCTGGGGATAAACACTTAGTTTATGATTATCCTTCCCTTGATCCTAGTGGAAACATAAATGTGGTGATAGAGGTACCAGCAGGAACCAATGATAAATGGGAAGTTAACAAGAGTAGTGGAAAATTAAAGTGGGAATTTAAAAACGATCAGCCACGAATTGTTTCCTACCTTGGATATCCCGGAAACTACGGTATGATCCCAAGTACGATCCTGCCAAAGGAATTTGGCGGTGATGGCGACCCTCTTGACGTACTGATACTTGGACCCGCTCTACCAAGAGGTCGTATCGTGAGTGCTCGTCCGATTGGCGTGTTGAGATTGTTGGATAGGGGGGAACAAGATGACAAAATAATTGCCGTTTTGCTCGATTCCCAATTTGGACAAATCAAAACCCTTAAGCAATTGAACCGGGAGTTTAAAGGAGTGACTGAAATTATCCAAATATGGTTCTCAAATTATAAAGGAATAGGAAAAATGCAATCACAAGGTTTCGCAGATGTTGAAGAAGCTCAACAGGTTATTCAGTTAGCGATAAAGGCATTCGATGAAAATAAATCAAAGTCCGGCAAGTAAGTTTATTGCTTGGATTGAATATCTGTATGTAAAACTGATTTATCTTGGCCCCTTCATTAATGAAACAAAAATTGATAGTCTAGGGCCTGTTGAGCTATGAAAGATCAACAGGCCCTAGTCATATCCAAATTAAGATAGAGATAATTGAGTGGAAAATAGCTTAAAGCAACGTATTATTGGTGCCGTGGTTTTGATCGCCTTAGCGATCATTTTTCTGCCTGCGATCCTTAAGGATACAGTCAATAGTGGTACTTTCGAAAGTAAAATCCCAGCTCAACCTGAAGAGCTTGCCAGATATCGCGTGAATACACAAAAAATAGATGAGCTGGTGGCTAAACCAATAAATCTTCAAAAACAATCCATTAATCAAAATGAATCCACTAGCAACGAGCAATACGACAAAAAAAATCGGTTGACTGGGCAAGCGGATCAGATCAAAAAATCTGAGTTATCGACAGAAATCAGCACACGTAAAACCAAACAAAAAGAAGATGCAAGCAGTAAAGTAGCCCAAAACCTAGATACTGACAAGCCTGATTTACAACAGAAAAACAATAAAATCAGTGAAAAGTATCAAGATGCGGCTTGGGTCATTCAGGTCGCTAGCTTTTCCAAACAATCCAATGCTGAAAATATGGTCAACCAATTAAAGAAAAATAGCTATAAAGCTTATCGCCGCAAGGTTCAATCTGACAATAGAGCGGTGTTCCGTGTTTTTGTTGGCCCCTATATTGAGATGAAAACGGCACAAAAAATGCTTTTACCAATTAGTCAATTGAGTGAGAGTAAAGCAATACTTAAACCCTTTGATCCAATCAAACATTGAGTAAACAGACCCTAAGATAAAATCTGAGTAAATAAGTTACCAAAGCGCGATCATATTTGGTAAAATTCCTGCCAATTAGCAACCATCAGAATATTACCTCCTATGCAGTGGATAGATTGGGCTATATTAATTGTCATTGGACTTTCCGCAGGCATCAGCTTATTACGCGGGTTTGTTCGTGAGGCCTTATCCTTAGCTGGTTGGATCCTTGCCTTTTTTGTCGCTAAAGGCTTTTATCAAGAATTTTCCTCACTACTCGAATCCAGTATTGAAACGCCAAGTCTGAGATATGCGGTATCTTGGGCTGTTTTGTTTGTTCTGACACTCACTATCAGTGGTTTAATTAATTATATTTTAAGTCAACTGATTGAAAAAGCAGGGTTGAGTGGTATGGATAGAATCATGGGGATGGCATTTGGTGCGTTACGAGGTGTATTGTTGGTTTCGGTTGCGGTATTGTTATTGCGAGAATTTACGCCAGTTGAGCAGGATAATTGGTGGGTAAAGTCTGAATTGATCCCACATGTCGAGCTGCTCGGTAATTGGTTTTATGACCAAGTCGATGAGGTTTTGCCGAGCGTAACTTCCAGTTTAGTCGATTAACTCGTTGCTTGAACTAATTATTTTAGATTGAATCGTTACCGATACTTTATTGTTGTTGGATTTTATTAAGGTTATTAGACCATGTGTGGCATAGTAGGTATTTATAGTTCGTCTCCAGTCAATCAAAGTTTGTATGATGCTTTGACCGTATTACAACATCGAGGCCAAGATGCGGCAGGAATTGTTACCTTGCAGGATGGTAAAATGTTCTTGCGTAAGGCCAATGGTTTGGTTAAGGATGTTTTCCATACTCGGCACATGCGGCGATTGCGAGGCAATGTTGGTGTTGGTCATGTTCGCTATCCAACCGCTGGTTGTTCGAGCTCAGCAGAAGCTCAACCTTTATATGTTAATTCACCCTATGGCATCGTTTTGGCCCACAATGGCAATCTAACCAACAAGAACGAATTGAAAAAAGAGCTTTGGCAAACAGATAGACGTCATATTAATACCAGTTCTGATTCTGAAATTTTACTTAACATCTTTGCACATGAAATGCAGCAAAGTCAAACTGATACGGTAACCCCTGATGTTGTCTTTGAGGCGGTTAAAAAACTGAACCACCGATGTAAAGGCGCTTATGCGGCAGTGGCGCTGATCGCGGGTTATGGAATGGTTTGCTTTCGTGACGGGTATGGTATTCGCCCGGCGGTTTTTGGAAAAAAAGTAGTCAACGGGACCAATGAATATATGGTGGCGTCAGAAAGCGTTGCTTTAGATGCTCTAGGTTTCACTTTGGTCAGAGATGTTAGACCGGGTGAAGCAATTTTTATTGATAATAATGGTGAATTGCACAGTCGGCAGTGTGCGGAAGTAAAAGAACCAGCACCCTGTATATTCGAACACGTCTATCTCGCTCGTCCAGATTCATTTATTGATGATATCTCGGTTTACCGATCGCGGCTAAGAATGGGTGAAAAATTAGCGGATAAGATCACTAAGGAGTGGCCGAATCATGATATCGACGTGGTGATCCCTATACCTGATACATCGACCACCAGCGCAATGCAATTGGCTTACAAACTAAACTTGAAACTTCGCCATGGATTCGTCAAAAACCGTTATATCGGCAGGACTTTTATCATGCCCGGTCAGGAAGTGCGCAAGAAATCGGTCCGTCAAAAGCTCAATGCTATCGATTTAGAATTCGCTGGAAAAAATGTATTACTGGTCGATGATTCGATCGTACGCGGAACAACTAGCGAGCAAATCGTAGAAATGGCGAGAGACGCAGGAGCTAATAAAGTTTATTTTGCATCTGCGGCCCCACCAGTTAGGTATCCAAACGTTTATGGGATCGATATGCCATCAGCCAAAGAACTAATCGCTCATGGCAAAACGGAGCAGGAAATTGGTGAATTGATTGGAGCTGACAAGTTGATTTATCAAGATTTACAGGATCTGATTGATACTTGCCGCGAGGGTAATCCCGATATTACACGGTACGACACTTCGGTATTTGACGGTCATTATGTTACTGGTGGTATTGATGCCCATTATTTAGAACGATTGGATTCTGAAAGAAATGATATGGCTAAGGATATCAGTAGTATAGAACGAATAGATGATGATTCAGATGACGGGGATGATTGCGATAGCAATATTGAACTGCATAATGTCGGTGGTTCATAAAATTGTCTGCGATTGCTGCTTTTATATTGAAAACTCTTGGCTGGCGACTGGTTGGAAAACTACCTACACTGAAAAAATATGTTGTAATTGTTGGACCGCATACCTCCAATTGGGATTTTTTTATTTTTCTATTGGTAAAATTCAGCTATCGATTAACCGTCGTTTTTATTGGTAAACACACTATTTTTATTGGGCCAATTGGTTGGGCTCTGCGGAAAATTGGCGGAATACCGGTCGAGCGATCGAGTGCTCACAATGTTGTTGATAAAATTGTCGAAGAGTTTTCCATTCGAGAAGAAATGGTCTTTGCGCTTTCACCAGAAGGTACTCGCCGTTATCTGGATCATTGGAAAAGTGGCTTCTATCATATTGCACGCAAAGCTAATGTTCCTGTACAAACCGCATTTCTTGATGTTCGTAGTAAACAAACTGGTTGGGGGCCTTTGTTTTATTTGTCTGATGATCGCCATGAGGACTTAAAAAAAATTGCTGAGTTCTATTCCGGCAAACTAGGATTTAAGCCTGAAAAATTTAGTAAAATTATATTTAAATCTTCAAACCATAGGGATTAATGGGAAAAATGTTAGAGAAATTTATTTTCATAAAATCTCAACTCACCATTTTACTGACTATATTGCTGTTCAAAAGCTTGTTTGGTCCCGTCGCATTTGCCAGCATCCAAGACTTCCGATATCAAAAAGCATTTAAAGTTCAACGACTCTCTTTGTCCGATGGTTTATCACAGAGTGTAGTCAATGACGTCATTCAAGATCGTAGCGGTTATATCTGGCTGGCGACTGAAGACGGCTTAAATCGTTTTGATAGCTATGAATTTAAAACCTTTCGCCATGACCACAGAAATAACAATTCTTTACATGAAAACTGGGTAACGAGTTTGGTAGAAGAGCCTGGATACGGTCTTTGGGTGGGGACGGTGTCCGGCCTGAGCTTCTATGATCCAGTGGATCAGTCATTTACTGATCACTCATCTTTTAATGCCGATCTTAGAACCAACATTCCAAGCATTCTTGTTGATGATCATGCCGTTGTGTGGGTGGCAACGGATAATGGACTTTTCTATGTTGATAGAAAAATTAATCAGGTTGTACCTTTTTTATCTTCAGCTGGTAAAGCTCTTGACGATGAGATAACTCATCTAGCAGAATCATCTAAATATATTTACGCCGCGACTTCAAATTGTATATATCAAATTGATAAAAAGGATAACAGACTCATCAATTTGTGTGATATTCAAACACTAAAAATCTTACACGACTACGTCCTGACTGTGATTAAAGTTCAAGGTGAATTTCTTTGGGTTGGAACTTCTAAAGGATTATTTCGTTATAATATCCAATCAAATATCTTGACTAAATATGTCAATCAACCAATAGATCCCAGTTCAATCAGCGACAATACCATTAATGATTTATTGCTAGACAACAATGCATCATTGTGGATAGCGACTCCCAAGGGACTCAATTTATATAATGATAATAAAGAAATTTTTGAGCGATATACCCAACAAACCTACGCTGAAGATGGTTTGTCATCTAATGACGTCACTTCGTTATATCTGGATAATCAAAATCTCATTTGGCTTGGAACCTATGGTGGCGGAGTCAATATTTTAGACCCCAACCAACATCAATTTGAACACTTGTTGAGTCGAACTGATGTTCTTGAAGTCGGTAACAATAATACAATTCATGGCATTGAAAAAGACAGACTGCAAAACCTTTGGTTAGCAAGTTATGGTGGAGGCCTTCTTAATTACGATTTATTAACAGGCAAAATATTCCGACCATTGACGGATTCAAATTTTGACTATGACGAATACGTGTACAGCTTGTTAATTGATCATTCAAACCGGCTTTGGGTCGGTACACTACGAGATTTGATTATTGTTGATGTGGATCGTAAAAGAGCTTTCGATACCCAGTTTGTGATTGACGGCCTGCTTGTCGAGGGGATTGATAACGTAACTCGGATATATGAAGATCATCAAGGAGTCATCTGGATTGGTTCCGAAAAAGGTTTACTAAAAGTGACTGGAATTGAAAATAAAAACGATACACTGCATATTGAATTGACAGATTTAAGCTATAAATTGCCGAATAGTTTTTCTAACTTTAGTACAACAATTTCAACCATTATTGATGATCAATATGGCAACTTCTGGATTGGGGGATATGCAGGACTTGTTCACTATAACGTCAAGCAAGATGAATGGCGACATTATTGGTATGACAAAGAAAACCCGCAAAGTCTGTCAAATGATAGCGTGCAAGTGCTGTATGAAGATAGCCAGGGATTTATGTGGGTTGGTACTGCCGATGGCTTAAACCGGATAAATCCCTCTGAAATAGACAACGATATTTTTTATTTTGACAGGATCACTACCTACGAAGGACTTCCCAACAACTCTATTTATGGGATCCTAGAAGACCAGCAACAACAGCTTTGGATTAGTACCACCAGTGGTTTGGTAAAATATACACATAATGCAACTAATATGGATGTTTTTAGTAGTCTTGATGGATTGTCGAGTGATGAGTTTAACACTGGAGCCTATTTTTCAGACAATGAAGGTAGACTCTATTTTGGCAGTATAAATGGTATCACTATCGTCAATCGCGATACCAGTCGCACATCTTTTGAAAGCAAACAAATTTTGTTTTCTAAGGTAAAAGTGGGTAATCGAAATCTCGATGTCTATATGCTAAATAATTCGAAGGATCCAATTATTAGACAAAATAGTGATGAGGTTGCTATCGATATTTCTGTTGTTAATATTAATTACGATAAACTGGGGACTCAGCGATATCGATATCGAATTTTAGGCTTGCACGATAAATGGAATTATTTGGGTCTCAGCCGCAAGCTATTTATTACTGGTTTACCCGAAGGACACTATCAGCTTGAAGTTGAATCACAGTTGGCTGGTCAAATTTGGAGTCAAATGCGGCGACTTAATATCGAAGTCAAAACTAGTTTTTGGAGTAGTAGTCAGGCCTATGCCCTGATAGCATTATCAGTCTTTATTTTGTTTTTTTCGAGCCTGTTTATTATTGCTCGACTTTATAAAAACCGTGTTAATAAGGTGAACAACAAAATAAAAGTTGAACGGTTAAGAGTTAAAGAGTTGCGGGCGGACAATGAAGCGCTTAAATTTGAACTGCAGATTAAGGAAAGTGAAGTTAATTCTCTAAACAAAACAATTGAAGTTGACCAAAAGAAATTGGATGTGGAAAAATATCGTGATGCGACAACAGGATTTTATCGTATCAATTATTTGGAGCGATTAGATGAAGAAAGTTTTGACAATCATTCCAACTATGACTCGTCAGATGTTTTTTCTGGCTACAAGGCGTTAGCTGTATTCGAACTGAGCGACTATCAAACGATTTATAATAATTTAGGGCCCTTGGCAGTAACAGAATTAGCCGCAAAGGTTTCGATTTGTTTGCGACAAAAGACAGTTGCGCAAACTCAAATATTCCATGTAAAAAATGGAATGTTTTTGATTTTAGACAGCCAGCAAGAGTGGAAGGAATTTAAAGATGTAATAATCAATTTGCGACATCAAATTTCCCGTAGTGAATTTGACGTTGCTAACGGTATATCGGCTCACAGTAAAGTCTCATTGTCGATAATGGACATCAGGCAATCTGATATTAATTCGAAGAATGAGTTAATGGTAATGGTTGAAATGGTTTTGAATTTTCATCAGTCCGAAAATTTCGATAGACACCAAATTGGTAATCAACTTTACCCTCAAAAGAAAGCCCGTTTCTTTCTACAAGGTAAAAAAAATATTGACTTGGTCGAATTGCAGGCGTCGGGTGCGTTAGTTGTTGACCCATTTTAATTGAGCGTAACACCATTGTTTTTTACACCCTTTTGCCCGAAATTTATCGAGCAGAGCAGTACAACTAATGAGTCACTAAAATCTTATGAAAAACATACAATATTTCATTTTTCTAGTTTTGTTTATATTTGCCCTTTGGCTATCAACCGTCAAAGCGGAAAAACGAGAGGATCGCGAACCAGAAGCTACCACTGGAATGGCACAAAAAAAATTAGTTATTGGTCAAAAGTTTATGGTTGTTGCGGCTAACCCCTATGCCGCAAAAGCAGGGAAAAAAATACTTAATCAGGGTGGTAGTTCAATCGATGCGGCAATCGCAATTCAAGCCGTTCTTACTTTAGTCGAACCTCAGTCTTCAGGGATCGGTGGGGGAGCTTTCATTATGTATTTTGATAAAGATGAAGGGCGCTTAACGACTTTTGATGGACGTGAAACAGCACCGGGTGCTGCAAATTCCAGTCTTTTTCTCGATGAGAATGGAAAAAAAATCAACTGGATAGACGCCGTGGTAGGAGGGCGTTCAGTCGGAGTGCCCGGCGTTTTAGCCGCACTCAAAAAATCGCATCAATTGCATGGCAAACTACCTTGGGAGTCATTGTTTCAACCAGCTATCAAATTGGCTCGTAATGGTTTTATTGTTTCTCCAAGACTGGAAAAACTACTGAGTAAAAAAATCAATCCAGGTGTGCATCAAATGCCGGGAACCAAAGACTATTTTTTTCCTGAAGGTCAACCGCTTAAAGCAGGCACTTTAAAAAAAAATCCTATATTGGCTAATTTTTATGAAAAATTGGCAAAGCAAGGAGTTGAAGCTTTTTATTTTGGTGACAACGCAACAAAAATTGCAAAAGCTATTCAAAATTCAGTCGTTTCTCCTGGCCTACTAACCATTAAAGATATCAATGGTTATCAAGCAAAGCAGCGAGATGCTGTGTGTGCTTTCTACCATCAATTTAAGGTGTGTTCGATGGCCCCACCAAGTTCTGGCGGTGTTGCCTTGTTGCAAATATTACGCTTACTGGAAGATCATAATCTTAGCCAATATCAACCTAATAGTGTAAAAGCATTGCATTACTTTACTCAAGCTTCTCGGCTCGCATTTGCTGATCGCGATGTTTATATGGCTGATCCTGACTTTATTCAGGTGCCCGTTTCGGCATTGTTAAATGATCAATATATTAAATCTCGTCAATTACTGATTAATAAAACTGACATGGGAAAAGCCATAGCCGGACACCCACCACTTTCATTAAGCTGGGCCAAAGATGATTCATTCGAAATGCCTTCAACCAGCCATATTTCAATCGTTGACTCAAAGGGGAATGCTGTATCCATGACAACATCCATTGAAATGGCGTTTGGATCAACCTTGATGGTAAATGGTTATTTGTTAAATAACCAATTGACCGATTTTGCTTTGTCTCCCACTCGCAATGGGAAAATGCTAGCCAATCGTGTGGAAGGGAAAAAACGGCCTCGTAGCTCTATGACACCAGTAATGGTTTTTAATCCCGATGGTTCATTACGTCTGGTTGTAGGTTCCCCTGGAGGGAGTCGTATTATCAATTATGTCGCACATGTCATTGTGGGGGTTTTAGACTGGAATTTAACCGCACAACAAGCGATTAATTTGCCTCGTATTACAAACAGAAATGGCAATACTACTATAGAAAAAGATACTGAAATTGTTAATCTAAGTACCGCATTTAGAAAAATGGGACATGATATCAAAGTACGAAATTTGAATTCGGGTCTTCATGCGGTAGAGATAATCGATAGTAAACTATATGGTGCGGCTGATCCGCGTAGAGAGGGGGTTGCCTTGTCGGAAATTGAAAACAGATAATTTTTATCTAACGTGACGGTCTTCATTCCCACTGCGAAAGTGAGAATGGAAATTGATTAGATTATTTTTGAACGATCTAGTTTTCTTCATCGGTTTCTATAATGATCACCTTGCTTTCCATATGGAGCTTGCCATTGTCGTCATCTATTTTTATAATTTTTACATTTTCACTGTCTTTGGAAAGCCATTCCTGAACATGTTCTAAATCACCCTCGTTGCTGTCAGATGAAATAAAAAAGTGCATCTCATTGCCTTTACTAAAATTCACTTCTTTTTCAACTCCGGCAGCTGCAAATGCATCTTTAACGATAGCAATTTGCTCATCGGTTAGATCACCGATCACTTGGATCCCTTCGCTAACATTAGTAAGTAAAGGCATTCCATTTTTCATAAAGTGAGCAGCCATATCTCCACCAACGGCTGGAAGATTGATTTCCTCGCCATCTAGAGAAACTGAAATACTAGACTCTGTTTTGGTTACAGAAATAGTGCTTCCTGACTCGGTGACGATATCTTTTGTTTCACCAATTGCAAGGTCTGGTAAATTGAAAACCTGGGTATCGCCGTTAAAATTTAAGTCAACTTTTGTTTTATTGTCGCCTAGTTTGTGAATTTGAACCATCACATTTTTTTCTTCAAGTTCATCCGCGCCGATTGAAATAGCGCCAAAACCTACCATTCCCACAGCCATTGCTACGAGAGTTGATTTGAATGTTTTCATTTAATTGATCCTTTTAGTTTTCATTGCAGTTATGTTTATTCAGCCTAGGTTATTCAATTTGCGTGCCAATACCGAAAATAGTGAATGGGTTTTGAACCACGGAGGATTTAGGGAAAAATGAAGTTAATATATCCTTATATGGGAAATCGATTCTCTAAATAAGGATAATTTTTATCGCCATGAGGATTGAACCGATCTTATTTAAAAAATTAAGATGCTAGATTTTTGGTAGGAGGCACGCTTCTACTAACCAATGTGTACGAAAGCCAGCCTGAACCTAGATCTTATATTTCTCCAATCGATATAAAAAGGCTTTATATCCAAGCCCTAATAATTTAGCTGCCTGAGTTCGATTATTATTACAATGACTTAGCGCTTGCAATAAACATTCTTTTTCATGTTCTTCCCATTGCAATCCCTGTTCGGGTAATAAGAAAGCTTGCTTTGGATTATGGTTGGACAGTTCCAACTCTTCGACGTCTTCGGCTGAAATGGTATCACCAAAAGACAGCAGTACTAGTCGTTCTAGGCTGTTTCTCAATTGCCTGACATTGCCCGGCCAGGGATAGGCCAATAACATCTTTAAAGCCGAACTTGATAGAGACTTTTTTTCGCTTTGATATTGCTTGCAAAAATGTTGTAAAAAATGAGAAATCAATAGAGAAACATCTTCCTGTCTTTGACGAAGTGGTGGGATAGTGACTGGAATGACATTTAATCGATAGTACAAGTCCTCTCTAAAATTACCGTTTTCGACTTCTTCCATTAAATTCCGATTAGTCGCAGCTACGACTCTGACATTGAGTTTAATTTCATCATTCGAACCGACTCTTGTAATGGTTCCTTCTTGCAGAAAACGTAATAGTTTACTTTGTAATATGAGTGGTAGTTCGCCAATTTCATCAAGAAAAATAGTGCCATGATCTGCCGCTTCAAATTTTCCCAGCCGGGTTTTGTTAGCACCGGTGTAAGAGCCTTTTTCTGCGCCAAACAATTCAGCTTCAGCTAAACTTTCTGGAATAGCGGCACAGTTAACCGGCAAAAATATATTCTTAGAGCGATTAGATAATTGATGAATAGCTCTTGCGGCAAGTTCTTTTCCTGTACCACTCTCACCGGAGATTAATAAAGTAGCACTAGTTGGTGCCGCTTTTTCTATTCGGGTAAACAAGCGATTCATGGCGGTTGAATGGCCAAGCATATCAACAAGCTTGTCTCGGTGTTTGGATTGTTGTTTGAGTTGTTGGTTTTCATTTTCAAGAGACTTAGTGTAGATTAATTTCTTGACTGTAAATAACAATGACTGCTTGTCAAAAGGTTTTGGCAGGTAGTCGTCAGCACCATCACGAATGACATTGATTGCATGGGATGCATCGCTATGGGCTGTAATTAAAATAAAGCCACAGCTTGGGGCTATTTGAGATATTTTTTTTAGTAGTAATTCGCCATTCATACCTGGTAGCTGCCAATCAGATATCACTAGGTCGATTGAGCGATGGTTAAGGATGTTAACGGCTTCTTCAGCAGTGGCAACGGCATCCACTTGATACTTCTCTGAAAGCAAAATCGACTGTATAATTTTTCGTTGATCGGCTTCATCTTCAACCAGTAAAATTTGTATTGACATGTATCTACATCCTACTATTTAAGCTTATAATGATTCGGCTGCCAGGATGTTTTCTACCAGCCTGGTTTGGGTTTTTACTAATTGTAATATCACCATTATATTTCAAGGTGACAACTCGGTGGGCAAGATAGAGCCCCATTCCTGCACCGTAGGTTTTGTTAGTATTATGAGGGAAAAATAGTTTTTCTTTTATTTTTTTGTTAAATCCAATCCCTCGATCGCTTATGATTATTTTAATAGTATTATTTTTTTGAGTGAGTTTGATGACTACCGAATCATTACTGCTGATTGCTTCTGTCGCTTCGACCGAATTACTGATCATGCTTTGTAAAAGGCTTTTCAACTCCGGCCTGATCGCCTTAAGTTGATAACTGTTATTGCTATTCGCTTTTGACGGTTCAACCAATAATTCAATTTTAATATTCGCCGTACTACTAAGGTTAATATCAGCGATACAAGATTGAAGTAAGGTGTTAAGGTTAATCGATTCGATTAAGCTAGTATCGCTTGACATTATATCCATTAAAGAACGTACCCATTTATCAATTCTTTGAATTTGAAATTTCGATATGCGTGAAAGTTTCTTTTTTTGTGTATTGTCGCTTGTTGAACTAAGTTCATCGACAGCTAAACTTAAGGTATTTAATGGATTGCGGATAGTATGCGCAAGTCCGCGGGTTATTTCTGATAGTTCAGATAGTTGTGCTTGCTTTTGAAGGGTTTCATTTTCTTTTTGTAATACATCGATTTTTTTAGACATCTCGTTAAAAGCTGTAATCGTGTTTTGTAACTCGATGCTTTGAAATTTTTTATTGTTATTGACCTGAAATCCAAATTCACCGCGACCCACACGGTATGAGGCTGTTTGAAGTTCTTTGAGTGGTTGAGATAGTCGTCTTGAAAAATATGCTGCAGCGAGTAATCCAATAAAAATAAATACAAAGGCACTAATCAGTATTTTTTGTGACATGGCATCTAATGATTTTTCAATACCTGTTCGAGGTATGTCTATTTTGAAAGTGGAACCAGCAGTATCGATAGTTAAATAATTATCTTTTTGCTCATCCTTTAGACTGATATTAATATCGTTTGTTAAACTTGCTAGGGAGTTAAATATTTCTGTTTGCTCTATGACCGAAATTTGGGATAATACTGCGAATTTTCTGACGGGTTGTTTGGGTTGTTTAAAAAGCAATGTTTCAATGGTTGAGTGACTAACTTCAAAAGCGGCTTGACCAATTTTGCTGGAAACATCTTTGGTGAAATTTTGAATTAGCCAAAATTGTAGTAGAAAAAGCATGCTCAGTAATAATGCGATAAAAATAAAGGTGATTTTTCTGAACGTCATGACTCGTGCTCCCCGGCTTGTTAAGGCTTTATTTTAAGTTTATTATTTTTCTGATTCTCCAGAGGTTTGTATAGCAGGATATATGCCAATTTTGAAGAAGTTGATTTACAATGTTAAGTGTAATATCAACATTGTAGTCAAACCAATCAAGATGCCTAGCGATTCCCACTGATCGGGTATTTTATTTTTTACTCTATCGAATAGACTATTGTCGTGGGATGCAGAGTGTTCGGTCTTATGTTGATGATGATGTGAATGCTCATGAGTCAAACTGGTATGCATGCAGCCATCAGCGTGCGGTTTATGAAGAATAACATGCATCAGGGAGCCACTGATAAAAGCTTGCAGGGCAGCGAACGAGGCACTGGAGTGATATTCACTGAGCTGCATGCTCAGAGCAAAGCCACCACTGGTCGCTGCGGCCATGGTGACCAAGGTAAGCAAGGCATAACGTTCTCCAATTAATGGTTTTAATAACCACCAGATAGTAAGGCCAACGGGTAATCGATGTAAAATAATCGCCAATGTAAAGTTTTCATGTTGACTGCTGAAACTAGCATTTTGTAGCGCCACACCGTCAATACTGGCATGCAATACTAGGCCCAAAATTCCCAGTAGTATGGTCATCAAATGAGTTTTGTTGGCTAACTTGGTAAATAATTTTTCAATTAAGGTGGGACCGACAAATCCCAATAGCGCTAGAACAATCGCTAGGTAGCCGATGCTGTTAAAAGTCAGAGGTAATACTTCAATAAACAAGGTTGCGGTGATTACTACCAGTATAAAACCGCTTACAATACGATCAGTACGACGCATTGGACCAAAGGTTTGATAGATTAAAGGCCCGACACCTAAAGCAAAAACACTGGCAATTAATGCGATCATTTTAGTAATTTTCCCGGATTCATAATATTAGCTGGATCAAAGACTTTTTTAATGGCTTTCATAAACTCAATTTCCGCTGAACTCCTGCTAAATTGTAAATAATCTTTTTTCACCAATCCAACGCCATGTTCTGCCGAGATACTACCGTTAAAGTCTTTTAGAATGGCAAAAATTTCTGGATTTGCTTGGGCGCATTGTTGTTTAAATGTTTCAAGATCCAGCTCTTTAGGTTTTAAAATATTTAAATGTAAATTGCCATCACCAATATGACCAAACCAGATATTTTCAAAATCAGGGTAGTTTGCATTCACAAATGCATCCACTTTTAATAAAAATTCTCCAACTTGTGATGGTTTAACCGCAATATCATTCTTGTAAGGTGGATAGTGGGATATCGATTCCGAGATCCCCTCGCGATATTGCCACATCTCTTTAGCTTGTTGTTGGCTTTGGCTTATCAAACCATCGATCAACCATTCGTTTTTAGCAGCTGTTTCAAATGCGACAAATGCCTTATCCATTGCTTCTTCGCTACCCCCTTCAAACTCCACCAGCACATAGAAGTTAGCGCTGTTTGCAAAAGGCTGTTTAAGAGAGCGATGTTCAATCACTTTGTCTAACGCTTGTTGTGAAAAAAATTCGAATGCCAGTAAGTCGATGGAGGATTGAAAATGGTCCAGCAAATTGGAAACATCTTCCAGCCCATCTAATGCTAAAAGCATAACGGTCGGTTCTTTGGGGGGGGTGGTTAATGCCATTTCTGCCTGAGTAATGATACCAAGCGTTCCTTCGCTGCCAATCATCAAGTGCCTTAGATCGTAGCCAGTGGCATTTTTTACCAGACCGTTATTTAGTTTCAGTATTTCACCTTTGGCTGTAACAAGGGTTAATCCAACGACCCAATCCCTCGTCAATCCGTATTTTAGGACTTTTATTCCACCTGCATTAGTCGCGATATTGCCACCTATCTGGCTGGAGCCTGCTGAAGCAAAATCAACCGGGTAATACAAGCCTTGTTCTTCAGCGAAATGTTGTAATTGCTCGGTGATTACTCCTGCGCCACAAGTAACCGTTCGATCAATGGGGTTAAAACTGGAAATTTGATTAAGTCTGTCCAGTGATAGCACCATTTCTCCATTTGTGGCAACAGCGCCACCACTCAGTCCTGTTCGACCGCCAGATGGCACAATAGCCATTTTATTTTTGTAGGCCAAAGCCACAATTTTAGCGACCTGCTCGGTATTGGCAGGTTTTACAATAAAGGAGGGAGCAGGGGGGTATAATCGACTCCAATCTTGACCATAGGTGTCTAAATCAGAAGCATCGGTTAATAAGTGATCGGAGCCAACAATGGCTTCGATCTGACTGGTGAAACGGGGCATTTATATTCCAAATTAAGGGGGGTATTTGTCAGGGATTGTAGCAGATAAGTGATATAGCTTTCGATAGATTATTCAGATTGGTTATGATTGGTTTTGCAAGTAGGAAGTTGGCGCACATCTTCCTTCAAATTAACCTTAGATCCCAAAATGACTTAATTAAGTTATGATAAACACCTTTCAACGACAGTTGAGAGGCTATTTTGTATTCTTATAGTTCACATAATGGCTCATAAGTCCCGATGTAGAACAATCATGAAATGATTTAACTGAGTCGCGGTCTTGTAGCTCATCTAGAATATTGCTCGCTAGTTGCTTACCGAGTTCAACGCCCCATTGATCAAAAGAATTAATATTCCAAATAACCCCTTGGACAAATATTTTGTGCTCATACGTAGCAATGAGTGAACCTAGTGTTTTAGGATCAAGTTGGTCAAACAAAAAGGTATTGCTCGGTCGATTACCGGGAAACATTTTATGAGGTGATAATTTATTAATTTGCTCTGGCGATAAATTAGCAGATTGTAATTCAGACTCTACTTCCTGTTTGGTTTTGCCGCGCATTAAAGCTTCCGTTTGAGCCAATATATTCGACATCAATGCATCTTGATGTTTCGATCCGCCATTGATATTCGATAAAGATGTCAGTACATCAATCGGCACTAACTTAGTCCCTTGATGCAGTAATTGATAAAATGCGTGCTGGCTAGGGTTGCCTAGTTCACCGAATAATACGGGACCAGTTGAATAGTCTATTGGTTGACCATTCAAGTTAACGGATTTACCGTTACTTTCCATATCAGCCTGTTGAAGATATGCGGGAAATCGATGCAAATGTTGGCAGTAGGGCAGAACGGCCATTGCCTCTGACTGATAAAAATTGTTGTACCAGATCCCCAATAACCCCATTAGTACGGGAATATTTTGATCAAAAGGTGCTGTTTTAAAGTGCTCATCGATTTCATAGGCACCACATAATAGTTGTTTAAAATTTTCCATACCAATCGCAATCATTACAGAGAGGCCTATGGCAGACCATAATGAATAACGACCACCAACCCAATCCCAAATGGCAAAAACATTTTGTTGCTCGATCCCGAATGAGAGCGCTGCTTCTAAATTGGTGGAAACAGCAACAAAGTGTTTCGATAATTGAGAGTCATCGGATATTTGGGACAAGAACCAATCTCTAGCGGTATTGGCGTTGAGCATGGTCTCCTGAGTGGTAAAAGTCTTAGAGCAGATGATAAAAAGTGTACTGGCGGCTTCAAGATTTTGCAGTGTGTCATTAATTTGATTCTCATCAATATTGGCAACAAAATGCATGTTGAGGTTTTTAGCGGCAAAAGGTTTTAACGCTTCGGTTACCATTTGTGGTCCTAGGTGAGAGCCGCCAATACCAATATTTACGACGTCGGTAATAGGCTTCCCCGTTGCTCCTAACCAGCCTCCATTTCGAACTTTGTCGCATAGTAGTTTGATCCGCTCTAGCTCATTCGATACTTCAGCGCGCACATCAACGTCATCAACAATGAGAGGTTCAGTTCCCTGATAACGTAACGCGCTATGCAGTACCGAACGATCTTCAGTTGTATTGATCCTGTCTCCATTAAACATCGCTTTAATTTTCTCACTTAACTGGCATGCTGTTGCGAGTTTACTGAGAAGTTTGATCGTTGTTTGGTCGATTCTATTTTTAGAATAATCAAATAAGATAGTATTTAAGGTAATCGAAAAACGATCAAAACGTTGACTATCCTGATTAAATTGTTCACGCATATGCACCTGATGAGTGGATTGATAATGATCAACTAGCGCTAGCCATTCGGGCATGTCTTTGAGATTTTGTTCTGAGGATTTCAATTGCTTAGGACCTTGAATATCTGGTTTTGCGGATCTTAACATATTAGCCGTGTTGGCTTTCAGCTAAATATGCCTTCAATACGAGGAGTTTACATCGTGACTTGTTGAGTAACAAAACCTAATGGCGTTGAGGTACGAAACCAAACAGTCAATGTCCAGATTAATCCAAACATTTGGGTTTCGCTACGCTCCACACCATTAACCTACGATGGGTGTATACACTATCAACGCTGTGATATGGACAAGGTTGAATTAAATAACAAACAAATCAAACGGCTTTCTTTAATTTGTTTTCTACTTCACATGCGATCAATGCAATACAGGTATCTAACATGCGATTGGAAAAGCCCCACTCGTTGTCGTACCAAGACATAATTTTAACCATACGTCCTTCCACTCGTGTTTGAGCCGCATCAAAGCTGGAAGATGCGGGATCATGATTGAAGTCGATTGAAACCAGAGGTTCTGTTATATAGTTAAGCACGCCTTTTAATTCGTTATTAGCGGCATTCTGTATTGCTTGATTGACTTCTTTTACGCTGGTATCTCGTGAAGCTAAAAAAGTTAGATCCACCACTGATACGTTGATGGTTGGAACTCTAATAGCCATACCATCCAATTTACCTTGCAATTCGGGTAATACCAGCCCAACGGCTTTTGCCGCACCGGTTTTTGTCGGGATCATAGAATGAGTCGCTGAGCGTGCACGATAGATATCACTATGTGCAGCATCAATTAATTTTTGGTCATTCGTGTAAGCATGGATCGTAGTCATTAATCCTGACTCAATACCGATTACATCATTAAGTACTTTTGCTACCGGTGCTAAACAATTTGTAGTACAAGACGCATTTGAAATAATCGTGCTGTCACTATTTAGAATGTCGTGATTGACTCCGTAAACTACGGTAGCATCTACATTTTTGCCAGGTGCTGAAATGATGACTTTTCTGGCACCAGCTTCGATATGTTGGTTGGCCGATTCACGATCGGTAAAAAATCCGGTGCACTCAAATACAATATCGATATCCAATTCTTTCCAAGGAAGATTTTTGGGTTCTCTTTCGCTGCAAATGGTAATGACATCACCATTTACAACCATTCGATTTTGTTGTTCTAGTTCTTCTGGCATTAAGCTTACATCGGCACTAAATCGGCCATGTACCGTATCATATTTAGTTAGATGAACATTGTTTTTGGCATTGCCTAAATCGTTAATGGCCACTATTCTAATCTGTTTACGATAATCACCTTCATAAAGTGCACGTAAAATATTTCTGCCGATTCGGCCATATCCGTTGATAGCAACATTGATCATTTTTGGGTCCTCGTTAAGATAAATTAATGATTGGTTTATGTCAGGTTTTTTATATTCAATTGAGTCAATTTAAAGTTGGCTTGCTTGTTTGGCTAACCGAGTAATTTCAGGCCAGTTTTTGTTAGCAATTAATTGTTTGTCTAACATCCAAGTTCCACCTACACAAGCTACATTAAATAACGTTAGAAATTCGGTAGCATTTTTTAGGTTAACTCCGCCAGTAGGGCAAAAAGTTACCTGAGGTAATGGACCTCCGATAGATTTCAGCATATTGACGCCGCCAGCGGCGGCTGCGGGAAAAAATTTCATCGTATCAAATCCATTGTTTAGAAGATTCATGACTTCCGATGGTGTGGCTGCTCCCGGTAATAAAGGGGCAGAATTTTGCTTAACGGCTTCTAATAATTCAGGCGTTGTTCCGGGACTTACCATAAAATCTACATTCGCGTTCAGAGAGGCTTGCATTGTTTCGATACTGATCACTGTGCCACTTCCTACAATGCTCTGCGGAAGTGCTTGTTTGATTTCAGTGATCGCCTTTATGGCCATCGGTGTTCGTAATGTTATTTCAAGAACGTTTAAGCCACCGTCAACTAAAGCTGCCGCTAAAGGCACTGCATCTTCAATTCGGTCAATAACCACTACCGGAATAACACGAGTTTTCTGCATGATTTGTTTGATACTAAGTGACAAAATATTTCTCTCTCTATTTTTTAAATTCAGATAACGTCATTAAAATAACTAAGCCGCCCAGAAAATTTCAACCGGTGTGTTGGTTTGGTTTAGCAGTCCACTGACGGGATATTTTTCGGGTTTGTTTTCTTTTTTTGCCAAGTTGATAACCTCTAATTTGGCTTCGCCAGTCAGGAGCAAAATTATTAAATCACTGTTTAGAATGGCTGCCAGTGTTAAACTCATTCGTTCGGGATAATCACCGGCTACAGGACAACCACTACCATCAATTGCGATGCAAATATTCGAATTAGTTAAATCAAGTGCTTGGTTAATGGGTTTTGAATTTGGAAATAAGGATGCTACATGCCCATCGAGCCCCATACCAAGCATTGTCAGGCTGAAAGGGGAGGAAAATTCAAGATAGTCTCTATTGCATTGTGCCTCGCCGTCAATGGCTCTATCGTGCGGGTTTTTCATTGCAACGTATTTTGCTTCTTTCGCGTTTTCAATCAAAAAGGTTCGCTCGGTCAAACCTTGATTACTTTGTGGGTGGTTGGATGGCAACCAGCGCTCATCGGACTGAGCAACGGTTATTTTTTTCCAATCAAGGGATGAGTTTGCAAGTTGTTTAAAAGCTGGCCCTGGTGTAGAACCGCCGGGTATAACAAAACTTGCTTCATTATTTTTATCCAAGGTGATCTTAAGTTGCTCTTGACAGCGATCAGCAACGGCAGAAAATAGTTCATCCCGGCTTGTATATTTATGTATTTGTATATTATTCATCAATCGATTTCTTTGTATTTTTCAATAATGATTTTGAACCTAGAAGCTATTTCTCTATGTCAATCCATTCACGCTTATCTGCGGCTAAAAGCTCATCAGATTCACTCGGCCCCCAACTACCCGCTCGATATAAATAAGGAACGACATCATTTTCTCTCCAATAATCAATAATAGGGTCAACCCAGTGCCAAGCAGCGCTACCCTCATCTCTATGGATAAACAGTGAAGCGTTTCCAGAAATTGCATCGAGTAATAACCGCTTATATCCAAAACTTTTAAATCCATTAGATGATTTGGTAAAGTTTAAATCTAACTTAACGGGTTTTAAAACGGTTTTAAGTTGAGTCATATCTTTTGCCATTAACAAAAGCTGCATTCTTTCTTCTGGTTGTAGTTGGATAATTAACCTGTTAGGTACTAATGGCCCAGCCTCAGCGTCAAATGCATTGTGTGAGACGTTTTTAAATTGAATAACAATTTCCGCACTACGTCGTTTAAGTCGTTTGCCTGTTCTCAAATAAAAGGGGACTTGTGCCCAGCGCCAGTTATCTATGTTGGCACGGATCGCAACAAAGGTTTCGGTTTGACTTGTTCCAGAACCTAGCTCTTCAAGGTATCCAGGTTCTAATTTTCCTTCAACATTCCCTGCCACATATTGTCCGCGAACCGTATATTTTTTAACATCATCGCCGGTAATTGGTCGAAGTGCTTGAAGTACTTTAATTTTTTCTGTGCGAATATTGTCTGCGCCCATTTTGTTGGGTGATTCCATCGCAACCAGTCCAAGTAATTGAAGTAAATGATTTTGTACCATATCGCGCATTGCGCCGGCGCCATCATAAAACCCCGCTCGTCCTTCCAATCCAACTTGTTCGTTAATGCTGATTTGAATATGGTCAATAGATTTAGCATCCCAAAACTGTTCAAACAAAGAATTACTAAAGCGTAATGCTAATAAATTCTGTACGGTTTCTTTACCTAAATAATGATCAATACGATAGATTTGTTCTTCCTGAAAGTGATTGGCTATTTTCTGATTGATAGCTTCAGCAGAAACTTGGTCATAACCAATTGGTTTTTCTACAACGACACGAGAGTCCGTTGTAATAAGATCCGCTTTGTCTAGGTTTTCACAACAGTCGCCATAAATACTCGGAATAATTGCGAGATAAAAAATTCTGGGGAAAGAAGCACGCCCCTCAAAGAGGGTGATAAATTCCTTCCAGCCTTTTTGATAGTCTGCAACATCAACGATTGCCGGTTGAATGAGTTTGGTAAATTGCTTAAAACTCTTGGTGCAAAACTCATCCTGCAACATAAATTTTTTGAATGCCGTTTCGACAATGGATAAAGTATTATCGTAATCTTTTTGTTTTCTTGAACACACCAATATTCTAGAGCCTTGTGGAATTTCCTCTTCCATAAATGCGCGATACATAGAGGGCAGCAGTTTCCGCAGCGATAGATCGCCCGTTCCGCCAAATAAAACTAAATCAAAAGGTTTATCTAATACAGTTGTCAAAATATTTGTCTCTTAAAATGAATGCTGATTAACCGAAACTAGTTGCACCGTGTTCTGCGCTGGTCACATTTTTTCTAAAATTCTTAAACAATTCTCTCCCCATACCAACTTGATCTTGGTCGTTGGGCTTTAGAGCTTGTTTACGTTTAGATAAAGTATTTTCTGTGACCATTAATTCGAGTGTTCCCTGTTTTGCATCTAGTCGAATCATGTCACCATTGGCAATTTTTCCGATCAGTCCATTATCTAACGCTTCCGGTACGAGATGAATAGCAGCCGGAATTTTTCCAGAAGCGCCTGACATTCGCCCGTCAGTGACTAGTGCGACAGAGAACCCCGCATCTTGTAATGAGCCTAAAATAGGAGTGAGTTTGTGGAGTTCCGGCATGCCGTTGGCTTGTGGGCCTTGAAAGCGAATGACCGCAATAAAGTCCTTTTGTAATTTGCCTTGCTTAAATAAATTAACCAAATCATTTTGATCATCGACGACCACCGCTTGAGCTTCAACCACCAACCGATCTTCAGCCACCGAAGAGGTTTTGATTACTGATCGGCCCAGATTCCCGGTTAATAATTGCAATCCACCCTGTTGACTAAACGCTTTTTTTGTTGGGCACAAAACAGATTCATCCAAGCTATCCTGAGGAGCCTCTTTCCATTGAACCCATTTACTTTCAGATCCAACCTGATGATTCTGTCTGAAAATTTCCGCTTGATTGTTATCAATTAATTCAGGTTCTTCAAAATAATGGCAAAGACCTTTCCCCATCACGGTATAAACATCTTGATGTAAATATCCTGCATCACTGAGTTCCCTAATTAAAAAGGGCATACCACCAGCGGCCTGAAAATGATTGATGTCGGCGCTACCATTAGGGTAAATTCTACAAAGCAATGGCACGGTCGCGGAGATATTGGCCATATCTTGCCAATCAATAATGATCCCTGCGGCTCTAGCGATAGCGATAATATGAATCGCGTGATTAGTCGATCCGCCAGTGGCAAATAAACCGACTAATCCATTAACGATCGTTTTTTCGCTAATAATTTTGTAAAGAGGAACTTGTTCGGATTTATTTTGCTGTAGATTATTGAGCAATATTTCAACCGCTTTACTCGATAAACAATCCCTTAGTTCTGTACTTGGTGGTACAAAAGAGCTGCCAGCTAAATGTAACCCCATTATTTCCATTAACATCTGATTGCTATTGGCAGTACCGTAAAAAGTACAGGTTCCCTCACCATGATAGGACGCGCTCTCGGAGGCTAATAATTCTTTTCTACCCACTTTACCTTCGGCATAGGCTTGTCGGACTTTTGCCTTGGCGTCATTACTTTGTCCGGTCAACATAGGTCCGGCAGGTAAAAAGATAGTGGGTAAATGAGCAAAACTTAATGCTCCGATAAGTAGTCCAGGAACGATCTTATCGCATACGCCTAAACAAATAATTCCATCAAACATGTCATGTGATAATGAGACAGCTGTGGCCATTGCAATTAAATCGCGACTAAAAAGTGACAATTCCATGCCAGCCTGTCCTTGGGTCACTCCATCACACATTGCCGGGACACATCCTGCTAGCTGCGCGGTAGCTCCCAATCGAGATGCGGTGGTTTTAATTAGGTCGGGGTAGTTACCGTAAGGATGATGAGCAGACAGCATATCGTTGTATGCACTAATAATTGCTAGGTTTGGCGCGTCTTCTTTGGCTAAGATTGATTTTTCGGTCGAATTGCAAGCGGCCATACCATGAGCCAAATTGCCGCAACTTAATGCTGAGCGTGTTCGGCCGGTTGTAAGTGCAGCCTCCATTCGCACAACGTATCTCTCTCTTGTTGGCTTACTTTTAGCCATGATAGATTGGGTGATACGATCAATATTGTCCGTTAATGTCATTTAAATGTCTCTATAATGGCTGTATTGCACTTTTCAAAAGTAGATCTAGTCAAAATTGAAGTAGGAGCTTTGTTATATCCTATTGTATACGTGACTTTTCTATTAACTCATGTTATGACACCGGTGTCAAGAAGCTTTAAATTAGATTTTGACATTGATATAGGGAGTAACGGTTTAGGTGACGGGTTTCGAATCAGTTGAAATTGAGTTTTATGAGTTAATTCAGAGTGTTAATAGATATGAATTCGATTTGGACAATTAATGGGTGCTGGATGGTTACTCTTTCCATGACTTCAACTGATTATTCTAGGTTAAACCATTCTTTGGTGCTGGTGCGCTAGATTCTCTAACGATTAGCTCGTCCTTAAATGTCACTATTCGGTTTTCTAATGGTTTGTTTTTAATGGTCCTGATTAACATTCTTGCTGCTTCAAAAGCCATTTCGGTGATTGGTTGCTTTATGGTGGTTAAAGACGGCCAGATATAACGTGACGCTGGCGCATTGTCAAACCCGGTAACGGTTAGATCATTGGGGATTGAAAGATTTTTTTGGGTCGCGACTTTAACAATACCGGCCGCCATGTAGTCATTTGAGGCAAAAATAGCCGTTGGTCGATTTACCAGTGAAAGTAGTTTTCGGGCACAGTTTTCTCCAGATTCAAAAGTAAAATAGCCTTGTTGAATATAATCGTCCTGAACGGGAAGCCCTGCCTCTTGTAAAGCTTTTTGGTAGCCTAACAATCTCTCATGGGATGCCGCATGGTCAGGGTGACCCATTATAATAGCAATTTTGGTATGTCCGAGAGAGACCAGATATCGACACATTTCATAAGATGCTTCGGCGTCGTTACTATAAACGCTAGGAGTGCTTTTAATAGACAGATCGCCACCGATGCGGATAGTCGGGATCCTTTTTTCAGTTAAAAATTCTAATAGTGGCGCCATGTCAGAAAAAGGTGGCGTTAAAATAATACCGTCAAGATTAGCACTCATTAAGCCTCTCTCCAGATTCGTTAATAAGTCATCATTTTCATGATCTTCCGGATAAATGATCAAATTATAACCGTCTATCTTACAACGCTTTAATGCACCGCTTTGAATTTTTGAAACAAAACTATTGCTGGGGCTTGCATAGACTAGTCCGATTAAAAATGACTGGTTACTGGCAAGCGCTCTAGCTTGAGGATTGGGGCGGTAACCGAGTTCTTCGAAGGCGTTGTGGACTTTAATTTTTGTATCGGGACTAACGTTTGCTTCGTTGTTGAGTACTCGAGAAATAGTTTTTTTAGAAACACCTGCGTGTTCGGCGACGTCATTTATAGTAACTTTTTTCAATGATTGACCTCTTGCTCTGGCTTTTGCTGATATTGATAAAACAAAGCTTGATTACTCTGGGATTTTGGGTTGGTAAAATCAATCAAACTTTCAGCAAGTTTGTAATAAGATTAATCAATTGGTAATCGGTATACCGCCATGATACCGGTGTCATTATGCTAATGTCAAAATAGTTACGATATTTGTAGGGATGTTTGGGGATAAAATAACGAGGATTTTTGTATGTTAATGTTATAAGTCAATTTTTCCAATATTTAAAATTGATAAATAGAACAAGCTGTAGCATGATTGGTCGCAAGTAAACTGAGCGGGACTAAACTAAAAGGTTAATAATAGGATGAGTGGATTTGATAAAGTAGTGACCAGCTATAAAGAAGCGATGGCAGGTCTAGAGGATGATATGACGGTTATCGCTGGAGGCTTCGGTTTATGTGGTATTCCAGAAAATTTAATCGCCGAAATTAAACGCAAACAGACTAGGGGTTTGACGTTTGTTTCAAATAATTGCGGAGTGGATAATTTCGGTTTAGGCGTTCTTTTACCTAACCGCCAGATCAAAAAAATCGTTGCGTCGTATGTCGGTGAAAATGCTGAATTTGAAAGACAAATGATGGCTGGAGAACTAGAGGTTGAATTGACACCTCAAGGCACATTAGCTGAAAAAATGCGTGCTGGCGGTGCCGGTATCCCTGCTTTTTATACAGCGACCGGGGTTGGGACACCCGTTGCTGAAGGAAAAGACCAACGCCAGTTTAACGGCCGCGATTATATTCTGGAAGAATCTATCACTGGCGATTTTGCCATCATAAAAGCCTGGAAGGCCGATCGTTACGGTAATCTAGTATTTCGACAAACGGCGCGTAATTTTAATCCTATGGCAGCGACCGCTGGCAAAATCACTGTCGTTGAAGTTGAAGAAATTGTTGAACCTGGTGAACTTAATCCAGATGGAATCCATACTCCTGGGATTTATGTCAATCGTCTGATCCAAGGCACCTTTGAAAAACGTATCGAGCAACGCACCATCCGCCCCCCACATTCGACTTCGGCAGCAGGAGAATAATCATGGCTTTATCCAGAGATCAAATTGCAAAGCGTGTTGCTCAAGAGTTACGAGATGGTTATTACGTCAACCTAGGTATTGGTATACCTACTTTAGTGGCAAATTTTATACCCAAAGAAATGGAGGTGATGTTGCAGTCCGAAAATGGACTGTTAGGTATGGGACCATTTCCAACCGAAGAAGAAATTGATGCAGACTTAATTAATGCAGGCAAACAAACCGTGACCATGGCAACCGGAGCTTCCATTTTCGATTCTGCAGAATCTTTTGCGATGATCCGTGGTGGTCATGTGGACTTAACGGTATTAGGCGCTTTTGAAGTTGATGTGAATGGTAATATTGCTTCTTATATGATCCCTGGAAAACTAATTAAAGGTATGGGCGGTGCGATGGATTTAGTCGCTGGAGCAGACAATATTATCGTGACCATGACTCATGCATCAAAACACGGTCAGTCTAAGCTATTAGCTAACTGCACTTTACCGCTGACCGGTAAAGGCTGTATAAAGTTGGTACTGACGGATTTGGCGTTTATTAAAATTGAAGACGGTAAATTTCATTTGCTTGAAAGAGCGCCCGGAGTATCCGTTGAAGAAATTGTTCGATTAACGGATGGAGAACTAGTGGTTCCAGACAAAGTTCCGGAAATGCGGTTTTGAATTTCTTTTTGGCTTTATGAAACCAAAAAGGCCTGAAATTAATGATTTCAGGCCTTTTTTTTAAATGTGGTGGGCGCTAGTGGGCTCGAACCACTGACCCTCGCCTTGTAAGGGCGATGCTCTCCCAACTGAGCTAAGCGCCCACATTTTCCGGGTCTCTTAATAGGTGTTGCGTCTCAAGAGGAGCGCATTCTAGAGCCAATCAACTATTCGGTCAACCCCTAAATTAAATATTTTTTTGGTATACGATTTGATAGAATAGAGCCAATTTATAGCGATCTTTATAAAAGTGAAATAACAATGGTAGTTAAAACCCGATTTGCACCTTCTCCAACGGGAGATCTCCATATTGGTGGTGCTCGTACGGCGCTCTATTCATGGCTGCATGCACGTGCCAATGATGGTCAATTTATATTACGTATTGAAGATACTGATATTGAGCGTTCTACCCCTGAAGCGGTTCAAGCTATAATAGACGGCATGAAATGGTTGGAACTGGATTGGGATGAAGGGCCAATCTATCAAACTCATCGTTTTGATCGCTACAAAGAGGTCATCGCCCAATTGGTCTCTGAACGAAAGGCATATCCTTGTTTTTGCTCAAGAGAGCGTTTAGATAATCTTCGAGAAACACAAATGGCGAACAAAAAGAAACCTCGCTATGATGGTAAGTGTCGCGATCTTTCTGCTACTGAAATTGACTTATCTAAAGACCATGTTATTCGTTTTAAAAATCCTCAACATGGCGTTGTCACCTTTAAAGATGTCGTAAAAGGCGAAATAACAATTGCTAACAAAGAACTCGACGATTTGATTATAGCCCGTACTGATGGCGCACCTACGTATAATTTTACCGTAGTGGTCGATGACATGGATATGGGCATTACCCAGGTAGTAAGAGGGGATGATCATATCAATAATACGCCGAGGCAAATAAACATATTTGAAGCACTTGATACGGTGGCTCCGGAATACGGTCATGTGCCGATGATATTAGGTGATGACGGAAAAAAACTTTCTAAACGACATGGTGCGGTAAGTGTCATGCAATATCGTGATGATGGTTATTTGCCGCAAGCCGTCCTCAATTATCTGGTAAGACTCGGTTGGTCTCATGGTGATCAGGAAATTTTTTCTATCCCTGAAATGAAACAATTATTTGATATTAATAACATCAATAAAGCACCTTCTGCCTTTAATACCGATAAACTAAAATGGTTAAATCAACAATATATAAAATCAACACCCGTGAAAGAATTAATGCCTCATTTACAGTGGCACTTAGATCAACAAGGTGTTGATTTGGCTAAAGGTCCAAAGATTGATAAGTTGATCCCTGAATTTGCCGAAAGAGCGCAAACCTTAAAGGATTTAGTCAGTGCTATAACAACCTATTATCAAGATTTTGAAGAGTTCGAGGCTAAATCGGCTAAAAAACATTTACGGCCAGTCGCAAGACCTGTACTTGAATTAGTCAAATCGAAACTGGCTGGATTAGACCATTGGGACGCGGAAGCGATCCAAAAAGCGGTTGATGAAACCGCTGCCGAACTAGAAATAGGTATGGGAAAAGTGGGTATGCCTTTGAGGGTTGCAGCCACTGGTGGAGGTATGTCGCCTGCGATTGATATCACGCTTAATTGGATTGGCAAAAATCGTACATTAGATCGGATTGATAAGGCACTTGATTTTATTTCAAAGCGAGAAGAACAAGGATAAATAGTAGACACAAAAGAACGATTACCGCAGAATATGGGAATAACGAAGGAGTTTTTTACATGTTTTTTTCCGCATCTTCTGTAGTAATAAAATTTAGTGTTTAGGGAAACAATATGAACCTCAATATATATATTAAATATCTAGTGTCTTTGTCTACTCTGGCAATCATTTGCCAGTTTGCTATTGCTTCACAACCAGTGGTTCAAATCTTCACTAAACAACCCCAACAAGGAAGTATGATTGTTGGCCGTATGTTGGTAGACGGCGATATTTATTTTAATGATAAAAAATTACTTTTGACAGAAACCGGTGAATTTGTTTTTGGTGTTGGTCGAGAAGCTCAACATCAAGTTCAATTAATGATCCGCTCAAATCAACAGACAATCAAATATCCGATTGAAATTGAAAAACGCCAATGGAAAGTTGAAAAAATCGATGGCCTAGCCAATGAAAAGGTTAATCCTAAATCAAAGGAAACCCTTGTTAGAATAAAAGCCGAAGGTGAAAAAGTCCGCAAGGCAAGAGCTTCTTCTACCGGACAAAATGCGTTTTTAATGGAATTTATTAGACCTGCTAAAGGTCGAATTTCTGGTGTGTACGGAAGCCAACGAATATTAAATGGTGAAGCCAAACGACCTCATTTTGGCCTTGATATTGCCAACAAAGTAGGAACAAAAGTGCTGGCTCCAGCAGACGGTATTATCACGTTGGCTGAAAGTGACCTGTTTTTTTCAGGTGGCACCATTATTATCGATCATGGATTTGGCATTAGCACGACTTACCTACATTTGAATACTATCGAAGTAAAAGTAGGCCAGGAAATAAAACAAAAACAAAGAATTGCCACCATTGGTTCAACGGGACGCGCGACGGGGCCTCATTTAGACTGGCGATTAAATTGGTTTTCAACCCGGCTGGACCCTCAATTGCTTATTCTCGAACCTTTCTAAAGATGTTGAGTGTCAATAGCCTATGAGGTTGTTCGCTAGACAGTTTGATTTACTTCTAGTGATCGTTTTTATCTTTTTATTTACTTTTCATTTCGAGTCGATGAATGAATTTAAGTTAAAATTGGTACCGACTCAGGTGTACACCTTTAATCTGACCATGACCTATCAAAGTGATGATTCAGATATCAATATTCGCACTTATATCCCCGAAGAAAATGAAAGGCAAAAAATTTTAAACGAGCAGATTATCAGTAATGGCCTCGAATATCTTGCAACCAATGAACTGAGTGGAAAAAAAGCTAACTGGAGCGGTTTTAGCGCGAGTCAACAGCTGGCTTTTCGATATGTGCTTTCACTCCAAGCGATTAAGTACAATTTAAGCTCGTCATTAATTATACCCAATCAATATAATCAGGAGTTGTCTCTTTATCTGGCTGCTACGGATGCCATTCAAGTTAATCATCCTGAAATTAAAGCTTTGTGGCAACTGATCAAACCGAATGATCGTCGTAATTTACTCAGTGTTTTAAGGACTATATACCAATATACCTATTTGCAAATTAAGTCGGCACCTTTTAAAGGCGTGACGGACGCGTTGACCGCACACCGTTTGAATACTGCCAGTTGCAATGGTAAAAGCCGGTTGTTCATTGCGCTTGCTCGGTTAAATAATATTCCCGCCAGGCTGGTAGGCGGCGTTATCCTCAATGGTATAAACAAAAAAACTTCCCATCAATGGTTAGAGGTTTATGTACAAAATCAGTGGATCCCATTCGGACCGACCAATGGTAATTTTGCAGAACTCCCCGCTAATTATTTGGAGCTTTATCGCGGCGATGAAAATCTATTTAGGCATACAGTCGATATTAACTTCGACTATCAGTTTTCCTCTCAACAAAGCTTAGTTGCATCAGCCGTTTATAATCATCAAGAAATAACGGTTAAAAATAATGTTGATATCACCGGATTATTACTAACTATGGGATTAGAACCGAAAACTATCGGATTATTTTTATTATTTCCTATTTGTACATTGTTGATTACATTCTTAAGAAATTTAGTTGGAATAAAAACATTCGGTATTTTTTTGCCTATGCTAATCTCTGCGGCTTGTATTTTTATTGGTTACTTAAAAGGGGTGGGTGGTTTCGCCTTTATTTTGTTAACTAGTTTTATTGCTTATCATTTTTTGGATAAGTTAAAATTACTCAAAGTGCCACGTTTAGCGGCTATTATTACCATCAATACTATTATCTTTGTTCTTGGTTTGTTATTTGTAGGTGCTAGCAATCGATTGGAATTTGGTATGCTTTCGCTTTTTCCTGTGATTATTATTAGTTTTATTGCAGAAAAAATCCATCGAATAACAGAGGAAAGGGATTGGCAGGAATTATTCAACCGAATTTTTGGAACGATCTTATCTATTACAGGTTGTTATTTATTGCTTGCTTCATTTATGTTGCAGGGGTTGTTTTCCTATTACCCTGAGAGCTTTTTATTAGTGCTGGCAGGGCAGATATATATTGGTCGTTGGACAGGGATTAGAATTAGTGAAATGTTTCGCTTTAAGAAAATTCTAACCAATTCAGATTATCCCGTTATTGGGATTAATAGCCGTAACAAGGAGTTTATTTACCCGCTAAATGATAAAGTTCTGCTTGATCTGGCGACTGATAAATTGGCGACTAAGGTTCGTTTGATTGAATATGGTGTGCCGGTACCAAAAACGATTTGTTATGTCGACAAGCTTTCAAAAATTGATTCTATCACGCAAAATATATTACGCCCGGAAGGTTTTGCTCTTAAACCCAATCAAGGTTCGCAAGGCAATGGCATAATAATAATAAAGTCTTATCAAAACGGTATTTTTAATACGGCATCAAACAAACAGCTATCACTCAATGATATAAAAAGGCATTGCCAAGAAATCCTCGCGGGAAGCTTTTCTCAAACGGGAGAGGAGGATGTAGCTTATTTTGAACCATTGATCCTACAGTCGGAAATGCTACAAAAAATATCTCCTTTTGGTCTTTGCGATATACGAGTTATTTTATGCAAAAGTAAAGTTATTAGTGCAATGCTGCGGATGCCCACTCAAAATTCATCAGGCAAGGCCAATTTACACCAAGGCGCCATTGGTATAGGCGTCAATATTGAAACAGGAGTTACACAAACCGCTAAAAACAAGAAAAAAAATATTGAAAACCATCCAGATACTCAAGAACCTTTGATCGGTTTTCAAATTCCTTTTTGGCAAGAAATAATCGATATCTCAAAAGTTTGTCAAGAGGCTGTTCCGTTAGGGTATATTGGTGTTGATATTTGTCTGGACCGCCATCTTGGTCCATTGGTATTAGAGGTTAACGGCAGACCGGGCATTGAAATTCAGAACATTCAGGAAAGAGGGTTTTATCATGAACTCTCCCAGTGAAGATCAAAAAAAAATAAACCCTGATCTACAGCATAAAATGAAACTGGCCAACGCATTACCGATCACCATTATTTTCATTGGACTGGCGACTACCGGTTGGTTGTTTGAAAGCGAATTGAAAGCAACATATTCCAACACGATCGCGATTAATTTATTGCCCAATAGTAAGGAAAATAACGAAGAAGAAATCGTACAGGAAATAGGTGAGGTAAATGATAGGACCAATGAGGCTGCTAGTCTACTTTATGAAATCATGATTACAGAGCGCCAAGATAGCAAAAATTCGGGTTATAGTGACTTGCTTTCTCATTTATCGGATGCTGAAAAATTGATGGCAAAAACTATAGCGGTTAAGCGATTGAAATCTAATCGATATTATGAGCAAGCTTTAGAGATATTGGTTGGCATGACTCAGAAACAACAAGAGTCCCAACAGCTTATTTTTTCTAAGGCATATGTTTTGGCTAAATTAGGTGATCGCTCTGCTGCAATTATAAGTTATGAATATTTACTTTCACTACAGAAAAACCACCAAGCCGCGAATATAAACTTGGGATTGTTGTATTTGGCACAAGGCGAGATGAAAAAGGCTGAACAAATTTTTAATCGAGGTGTTTTGCAAACCGCAGGCCTTAAAAAAGCAAAAAATTATTTTGGTTTAGGTGATGCATATCTGCAACAGAAAAATTATCCTTTAGCGCTTGATAGTTACACAAAGGCTATCGAGTACTTTCCAGCTTATGCACCAAGTTGGCGGCGATTAGGTAAGGTTGCAAGGATTATGGATAATCATAAACTGGCTTTAGATGGTTATCATAACTCCATTTCTCTTGACAAAAACAATATTAAAACTAGGATGGAGTTCGCTGACTACTTAAATAGCCGTTTGCAATACGAAAAGGCTATAGATCAACTAAAAAATGCCAAGAGAATTGATCGGGAAAGTTTTTCTATCCGATTGAACTTGGCGTTTAGTTTTTTGCGAGCAGGTAAACCGATCAATGCCAAAAAACAGCTTAACCTAGCAAAAAGAAATATTCAAAATGAAACGCAAAAAAGACAAAGTGAGGCAATACAAAAATACCTAGTAGAGAGATATTCGGAAACAATAAAAATACTGAAGGGAAATATAAAAAAAGGAAGTAATAATGACTTTGAATATTACTTACTCGCGCTCAGTTATACATCACTTAAAAAATATAATGTTGCCCAAAAATATATTGAAGAGATCGCTTTAGATTCCGATTATTATTATCAAGGCAGATATTTACTAGCCAAATCCCTTCTCGACAATGAACAATTTGCCGAGTCTGTTGAAGTTTTTCGCACCATTACATCAACAATTGATGATAATTTCATTGTTTTGAACCAGGCTTCCAAAGCAGAGCAGATGTCAAAAAACTATCAACAAGCTATCGAGCTGGTTAATATAGCGTTGAAGCTAAGGAAAGACCGAAAATTGCTTCTGCGAAGAGCTGATCTTTATTGGGTGTTAGGTAAGCAAAATGCCGCCATTGAGCAATTGAAGAAAATTGTACAAGATTATCCCCGTTATTTGCGAGCAATTTACCACCTGTCCAGCTATAATCACCAACTAAACAATCGTTCGGAAGCCATAGACGGTTTCGAAAAGCTGCTGGAAAAGCGTGCAAGCTACGGTGACGCACAATATCAGTTGGCGGTAATTTTCTTTGAACAGTCCGATTTTCTATTAAGTCAGGATTTATTGGCCGCTTATTTGCTGAAAAAACCTGACTCCAAACGAACTAGACTGCTATATGCTCGTACGTTTTGTGAAACCGGTCAATCTCAAGCATGCAAAGAACAGTTAGAATTAGTACTCAAGATAGCGCCTGGTTACCAGCCCGCGCTAGAATTACAACAATCAATTGATTATTTAGATTAATTCAGGAATTAAGTGGACAATTTATGAAGTTACTAAAGGCTACCCCATTACATGGTTAATTTTCGTAAATTGTTGATTTTGGCTTTAATCGCTAGCCCTTCGGTTGTTATTGCTTCAGATAACGAATCGGTCAATGCGACAGTTGTGTATGGTTTGGATACTAATCCACACCAGTTGTCCAGCGGACTGATGCCTGTCGAACAAAAATTTGTTGCGGGCGAATTTAAATTGCGCAGTGATATATATAAAACCTTCTATTTTAGCGCCAAAGCAGAAAAATCGGTTTATTTTGATGACGCCAGAGCCGATCAACTTAATGCTTCTGCCAATTTGGCATTAAAATCAGATTTTAAGATATTTAAACAAAAGTTTAAATACAAGATTGCTGCGAACTATCGCGCTAAAGACAAGACCTACGTAAGTAAAACAACGGGGTTAGTGGCAACCTTTGGTGGACGATCGATTGCTGATCGTTATGATTCTACTCAAATTAATTATCTAGGTGAGCTCTCTTATAAACTTCATAAATTCCTCAAGTTGGATATTTCTTATCAATCCAGAGAAAAAATATACCAAGACTATGATATAGCCGGTCTCAGTAATTTGGACTACGCTCAGCAATTTGTTCAACTAGGAATGCAGTATAAGGCTTCTGACGTAGGACGGTTTTATCTCAATCTAGCGGTCAAACAGCGCGAATATATAGACAAACGGATCAAAGACCTAGAAGGCATAGACATCGCTGCTACTGATTTAATTTATGACTACCATACGGTTAATATTGGTTATATTTTTCGACCCGGCAAGGATATTCGCTGGAAATTTGCCTACAACTACGAAGATCGTGCCGATAATGGCTTAGGATATTTCAATGCAAACAGTGGATATCTGTCGATCGCTGGCAAATACCGTTTTGGCAATTACCATTTTTTAAAAAGCCGGGTAAAATATTCACAGTTTTCCTTTGTGAATCAACTCGATCAAGGCGAAGATCCATTAGATGAAGAAGCCAAAGAAAAACAAGGTGTGTCCTTGATGGTAGGGTATGAATGGGTGGTTGCTACCTTGTTTGATTCAAATTTTGCTGTTTATCTTGAACTTGAGTATTCCAATTTTGACAATACCAACACCATTTATACCTATGAGAGAAGCATGGCATCAATTGGTATACGTTGGTCAGCTTTTTAAGATATTGATTTGATTCAATGACATTTTAGTTTATTATGCGCACTGCTTTTTCTAGCATACTCATTTAAATCAGGATTGTAGCAAATTAATAGGCGCTTGTAGCTCACTTGGATAGAGCGGCCCCCTCCTAAGGGGCAGGTAGCAAGTTCGACTCTTGCCAAGCGCGCCATATTAAAGGCTTTCAGCCTTATTCACATTTTTTCTCATACTTATCTTAGTGCTCTAAAATAGCAATTGAAGATAAACTGTTTTATAGATTACTACCTATCCCCAAACTATCGATCAAACTGGGATGTGCGGTCATAACATCTGCTCAACAATACTGCTGAATTAGAATCTAAATGAAAGAACTTCACGAATTATTAGACCAAGTAAAAGACTCAAAGACATTCATCATATTTGCGAAAGCATTGCAAGATGATCGTGAGCCCCATGAAGATAGAGAATCTGATGATGTGGGATTTTGCGGTGACTGGGCGAACAACGATATCTGGGGTTTTTTGGAAGCAGGAATTTCTTGGGCTGAATCTTCAAAGTTTGGAGAGAACACAGAACAGAATATTGGCGACAATCCATGGAAGCAGTTTGCTACTTTCTTGTATTGTGGAAAAACTTATGAATAACTTTCCATCTGAAATAGAAATGCAGTCTCTTATCGAAAAAGAAATTTGTTCGATGGATTCTGGACTTAAGAAATATGCTAGCTCAATTCTCATTCCATTAAAGAGAAAAAAACTAAAATGGGAGTACGGGAATGATGAGGAGTTTACTTCTTGGATTTTTGCTGACTTTGGAGAGCGTAATGTTGCTGCAGCTTATTGTTTAGGCGGGCATGGCGAGAATGGGAATTCTTGGGGATTGATATTCACAAACGATGATTCCTTCGGTATGGATGCGACGAAGCCATTAAAGTACAAAGAATCCTTGATAGGTTTTATCCGTATTTTGGCTTTGATAAGATTAATTCAACTTACACATATATTAACGAGAACTAATCAATTGTAGATGACAAAAAAGACGATCAATAGAACATGTGACCTAAAAAGGGTCGTATTCAAATAGTCGATTTTTAGACATTAAGTGATCATGCAAAACTGTAATATTCATAAAGTGTGGTCACGTTTTGGTCACAAATGGCAAATCAAAGGATTTAGCAACGCTAAAAATAGACGTTTTTTTGGTCAAAATTCAGACTGAGATCGAGCAATTGTCGATGTGTAATATTGACCGATAAAAATTAACAATGAAGGAGAAATTGAAGCAAAAACAGAGCTAAAAAAGGAAGAAATTTATAATGGTGCCCGGGGCCGGAGTCAAAATAGCGAATAGATTCAGTAACTTATAGAGCCTCAGTCGTAGTATAGTCGCAATGAAAGTGAGATTGTGCCAGCTCAGCGCCGACAGCACATTGTACAATGAAAACGCTTATCAATTCAATGTTGCTTGGGAATCGAACCCGTGTTAACAAGTAACTCTACTTTTTTATCGAATTTTTTATATTTAGCGAATTGATTGAATAATTCTAAATAAGCATTTAGCATGTCTTATCATAATAAAATAAGTGCTTTCGACGCAAAGCGGACATCGAGTTTTTATTCTGACCTTAGAATAATTAGTGAATTTAATACAAGGAGTTCTATTCTAATGAGCCACACTTTCAAAGTATGCCAACGACCTCAGATTCTGCTTAAAATCCTAGCCAATATTGGTATGATGACTAGGGTTTGGATGAAAAATATTTGCCGCATCAAAACTGTGAGCACAGAATAATGTTTTTTTCTATTTCCAATAGCGTTCTAACAGGAGTTTTTAGTCAAGCTTTTCTAACAGAAGACAATTGGGATGATTGGGGTAAATACAGAACTCAATTTTATCTTCGAGTAGCTGATGAATTGGGTGCTGTTCATGATATAGGATCAGTAAAGATTGGAAAGGTGGGATTACGGTCAGGTCGGACTGTTGAACCGGAGCAAAGAGCACCGCAGCCGCCCTCACAATTTGATGCATTAAACCCGACTTATTTTTCTCTTGGGCAAGGAGAAGATTACTACGAGGCTTTGAACAAACTTAGCGAGGATCTCAGGCTAAGGGTACTGATTGGCCTGCAGGATATTGCGAACAACTTACAATTACTGGATGCAAATGAAGCAGAAGAGGTCATGGGTGAATCACTCTTGCGGAGTGTTCAGGCGACCAACGTAAGAAATAGATTACATCGAATCACTCAAGGGAATGCGGCACTTACACGATTTAGTTTTCAATATACTTTGCCTCATCTAGAAAATATGGCCTCCCCAATTACAACGTTTGATGTTATTCCTGAATCTGTACCTCCTACCAATGTGCATGTGTTAATTGGTCGGAACGGCGTAGGCAAGTCTAGGTGTATCCGTGGGCTAGTAGAAGCATTGTTAGAGAGGGAGGGTGAAGCAAACAATACACCTGGAAGGATAGAACTATTCTCCGATGGAGGTGCAAATGATTGGTCCTTCGCAGGTTTAGTACTAGTTTCATTTAGTGCGTTTGATGATTTCAATCTGTATCCTCAAGAACAAGATGCTATTGGCGCAAACCAGATAGGATTAAGTAAGTCTGGGAGCACAGGCTTAAAATCTATACCAGAGCTTGCAATTGATTTTAGAAAAAGCCTCTTTAATTGCCGGCAGAGCCTCAAGGCAGCCCGGTGGCGTGATGCTGTACATAAACTTGAAAAAGATGATTTATTTGCTGAAGCAAATGTAACAACTCTTTTCGATCAGCCGCCAGATGCTAATTGGAGTCAAAGAGCTGAGGCCTTATTCAAACGGCTCAGCTCCGGACACGCAATAATTTTATTAACGATTACTCGTTTGGTTGAGTTGGTTGATGAAAAGACACTGGTATTGCTTGATGAACCGGAAGGTCATTTACATCCTCCATTGCTGGCAGCTTTCATTCGGGCTCTGTCAGATTTGTTGGTAAAAAGAAACGGCGTGGCAATTATTGCAACTCATTCACCTGTCGTTTTACAAGAAGTGCCCCAAACTTGCGCTTGGAAACTTCGACGTAGTCGAGATGTATCTGTAGTGGAAAGGCCAAGCCTCGAGACTTTTGGAGAAAATATAGGGCTATTAACACGGGAAGTTTTTGGTTTAGAGGTTACACATGCAGGATTTCATGATCTTCTCAAAGAGGCTGTTGAAGCAAATATGAGTTTTAATAAAGTCCTTCAGCATTTTAATGGGCAGCTCGGTATGGAGGCACAGGCAATCGTGCAGGCTCTCATCTCTCTGCGAGATCAGGTATAGTTATGCGTCGGTTGCCTAAACCTGAAATATCTGCAGGCATAGTTTTTAATCTATGCATTGATAGTATTACGGATCCAAACCTCAAAATGAGATTGTGTCGCTCACGTCATATTGTTGAAGCCGCTGAAGCAGTGTATATCACACAGGCTGAACTCACTGCATTGCATTCAATTCCTGATACAAACGGAATTGGCGGTATTGTTACAAACGCGGAAATGAAGCGTGTATACAATGGGACGTTCGTTCGCAGTGTCAGTACTCGTGACATATATGGAGCACTAAAATCAGCACCTGAGAACGACATTTGCCCTCTATGCTCCCAAAGAGCAGTCAGTCAACTGGATCATTATCTACCTAAATCGCGTCATTCATCGCTTGTTGTGACGCCAGTTAACCTTGTGCCTGCTTGTGGAGAGTGTAATAAAGTAAAGCTAGATTTGCAGGTTACGCAGGCAGAAGACCAGACTTTTCACCCGTACTTCGAGGATGCGGATGATGCCCGATGGCTTTATGCAAGAGTCGAACAGTCAAATGGCGGAGCACTTGTATTTTTTGCGCAGCCTCCAAATGAGTGGAGTAACATCAAAAAGCAAAGAATCGCAGTTCATTTTAAGACCTACAAATTGGCCAATCTTTACGCCTCTCATTCGGCTGTTGAACTCAAGGATATGCAGTTTGGGTTGAGACAAATGAAATTGCGAAACTCTCCTCAAGAGATCAGTAATCATTTGCGTAAGGTAGCTGAGAGTCGTGCAGCCGCACATGATAACTCTTGGAGAAGGGCTGCCTACGAAGCACTCGCAGATTCTGTTTGGTTTTGTGAAGGGGGTTTCGACTAATTTTCGTGACTTTCGATAAAGATATTCAGGGGCGTCAATTAAACGGACGAAGCAATAAATAATTAAATGTCTGTTTATTGCCGTTAACTCGAATTTATAAATAGAGCATCCCTGCCCATTATTTTATTTAATCAGGATGAATGGGGACGTGTCTTGAATTGCCGGTTTTAAGATGGTTGTTTAATTTATAAAAAAGAAATATCTGCCCCTAAAGCCCAAGTCAGTGATGAATTGGGCTTTTACTTTTTATCCTCTAACTTGAGACCAACGCCTAGCATCATGTTTTAGCAAAATACCATCAATCATTTCTTTGATGATTTCTTTCTCACGCCGATCAAGTTTAGCAACCGCTTCAAATTGAAGAGGTAGTTCTTCATCATCTTTGGCACCCTGATGCGTCGCTACAGCGCGAATGAATCACCTCGCGCCAAGGCTTTTCGCTTTGGCTCAAATTCGCTACGCGAAGAGAGGTATCTTATAGCGTTAAGTTCAAAAACTTTACGCCGCAAGCGGCTGGGAATTAAACCCGTTCAGATTAAAAAATTTATACTCTGGTGTGATGAGCGAGAGTTAAACCAGCCATAAGACATCACCAGACCGATTTTAGAGCGTTACAAAAGTTATCTCTATTACTATCGAAAAGCGGACGGTCAACCTTTAAGCTTTAGCAGCCAACATGTGATGCTCACCCCCATCAAAACTTTTTTTAAATGGTTAACGAGAGAAAATTATTGTCTTTACAATCCGGCCAGTGAAATGGAGCTACCGAAGAAAGCCAAAAAGCTCCCACAATATATTCTCAGTATTGAAGAGATCGAAACCATTATGCAGCAACCGGACATCACTAGTCCCAAAGGCATTCGTGATAGAGCTATCCTCGAAGTGCTTTATTCCACCGGTATGAGACGAATGGAAATGACCAATCTCTCCATTTATGATATTGATGTGAAACGTGGTGACCTGGATCAGAGAAGGTAAGGGCATGAAAGATCGACTCATATGCTAGAAAATGGCGCGGATATCCGATTCATTCAGGCGATGCTCGGCCATGAAGATTTAGCGACCACCGAAATTTATACGCACGTGTCGATTGAGAAATTGAAAGAGATCCATACGTCGACCCATCCGGCTAGAGGTATGAATAAGGAGGGCAGTAGTCATGCTGATGATGAGTTTAAGTCGGACGACTGTTTATAATGCACTTTATAGAGTATGATTGATCGTACTCTATAAAGTGCTATTAAGGTGATAAAAATGACAAGTATTACAGCTAATGAGTTAAAAACTAAGGGGATCTCGGCTTTGGAAAATGCTTTAGAAAGTGATGATGAAGCGATTATTACCGTGCGAGGAAAGGATAAATACGTGATTGTTGACCTAAAAAAATACAGTAAAATGAGAGAATATGAACTAGAAGTCGCGTTGCTTGAAGCGAGGGCAGATATTGCTAATGATCAAACCCAAAAAGAGACAGTTACTGAGCATATGAAACGAGTACTCGACTAATGACTTACATGCTTATTTATCCTGAAAGCTATATTAAACGAGCCAGAAAGTTTTTACGTAAGCATCCTGAAATACATAACCAGTATCAAAAAACGCTTGAATTATTAGAGCTTGATCCACATCACCCCTCACTTCGGTTTCATCATTTATCAGGTCGATTAAAAGATTTGTCATCTGTCTCGATCAATATGAGTTATCGGATCACTTTAGAATTAGAGATCCGAGACAAGGAAATTATCTTGGTTAAGGATGAATGGGGACGTGTCTTGAATTGCCAGTTTTAAGATTGTTGCTTAATTTATAAAAAAGAAAGCTCTCCCCCCTAAAGCCCCATTCAGAAATGAATTAGGCTTTTTCTTTTTAGCCGCTAATGTAAAATGGCTTGATCCCCAATAATTTATCAGCGGATACACTAAGAAATTGCGACAACTTTGGCATCTGAACC
>Ga0256845_1000116_pt1 | contig 70685 bp, 60 predicted proteins | sample RiftiametaG_FD_189101 | JGI IMG/M metagenome (GOLD analysis project Ga0256845, IMG submission 189101) | Tube worm associated microbial communities from hydrothermal vent at the East Pacific Rise, Pacific Ocean - Riftia | ecosystem: Host-associated > Annelida > Integument > Unclassified ...
GGCCCGTGAACAGGCTGAGAGTCGCCCATGGGCGCCGGTTTGAGCGGGCACAGTGGTCGCCCTCAACTGCGCGCGTGGACATACGAGCGCTCTATCATGGGTGTTGAAGAGCACCTCGAATCTCGCAAGTTTGCGCGACTCGCCCAATTACAACTCCACCTCAATATGGTGTGGTCGGGTGCGAGGGCAATTGTCACGCTGCATCAGAGTCGAATCCAGCGTTGCCGGGGAGGGGACCCAAAAACCCCACAGGAGGGAGATTATCCGGTGCTGACGCGATCTCGGCCCACCCCGGGGTCGGTTTTTTCCTTGACGGGTTCACGGTCAGGGGTGAAGGTGGGGCCCTGATGCGCAGTCTTGTTATCGCCCTAGTTGCTCCCGTCCTGGTGCTCGCGATCGGCTGTGCCGGCGACGATGGCGAGCCGAACGCGTTTCAGACCCAGGGCGATGAGAGCGCGGCGACCGGCGAGACGGCCACGCCCCCAGATATGTTGAACACGGAGACCGGGGACGACATCGGTTCCGAGGACGACATCGGCACCGAGACCGAGACCACGACGGAGACCGACTCGGGCACGACCGAGACCACGACCACCGACGATGGTGGTGCGGTGTGTGGGAACGGCACCATCGACGATGTCGAGCAGTGCGACGGCGGCAACTTGGGGGGCTTCACCTGCGCCGACCTCGGCTACTCGGGCGGGACCTTGGCCTGTGACCCGATGACCTGCACCTACGACGCCTCGGGCTGTGTCACCGATCCCGACGGCGGCGGCGGAACCAGCGGCTGAGCCTGAAATATCCTTCGGCCCTCGCTGTCGAGGGTGAGCGCTCGGGTGCGGACAGTTCTGTTCGCGCCCGTTTTCATTTGTGTGAGATGGGGTCTGTGGGGCGAAGGCGAGAGCGACGTCATCGGGGGGCGAGTCGGGGGGCGCGTGAGGGGGCGAACCCGACTGGCGCCGGGGTTCGCATGTGGCCGGCGTGGCTGGCTCTCGCGCTGCTGTGCGCGGCCCTGTTTACGGTCACCGCACCCGGACGCATCACCTACCCGGACGACGAGATCGTCTTCCAGACCACCCAGAGCTTGGTCGAGCACGGGACGCTGGCGATCCCCGGCATCCCCAAGCGCACCGGTGAGCGCCCCGACCGACCCAGCGGAAGCTTTGGCTGGGCGCCCGGTGACCCGAGCCGACATCACGCCGGTGAGCGTTTTGGTTTTTTTGGCCATGGTTTGTCCTGGGTAGCGACCCCGATCTACGCCCTGGCCAAGGCCGCGGTCGCGCGGGTGCCCGAGCGCTGGCGCTACGCGATCCGCTCGGACCTGTTCACCTTCCACAAGCGCGGCCTCGAGGCCGACTGGCTGCGGATGGTGGTCAGCCTGACCAACTGCCTGCTGACCCCGCTGAGCGCCGTGCTCCTGGGCATGTGGTTGATGGTCCTCGGCTACGAGAGCCGCGCGGCCGTAGCGACGGCGCTGCTCTATGCACTGGGGACCACGGCCTGGCCGTACTCGGGGATGCTCCTCAGTGAACCCCTGAGCGCCCTCGTGTTGCTCGGGGCGAGCCTCGAGATCAGCCGGTGGCAGCGCGACGGGGGCCGGGCCCACCTGTGGGCCGCGGCTGCCTTGGCCGGTTTCGGGGTCCACGTTCATCTGCTCAATCTGCTCGCCCTGCCCTGCCTGGGGGCCTACGCGTTGGCCCCCAGCTGGCGGGCGAATGAGGCGACTGGGGGGATTGGGGCGCGGATCTCCGCGACCTTGCGCGCGGCGGCCGACGATCGGGTGTGGTGGGGGGCGCTGGCGATCGGTGCGCTGGCGCTGGCGCTGCTCGGCCTCGACCAATGGGCGCGCTTCGGCAGCCCGTTCGAGAGCGGTCGCTACGATCACTATGGCCACTGGGTGTGGCCATGGCGGGGTCTGCTGACGATGGCGATCGCGCCCGGTCGCAGCCTGCTGTGGTACTCGCCGCCGCTGCTCGCAGGTCTGTGGTGCTGGCCTGCGCTGCGCCGCCGGGACCCGGCGACCGCGTGGCTGCTCGTCGCTCTGCTCGCGCTGCGGGCCGTGTTTGTCGCGTGTCGCAGCGACTGGCACGGGGGCTGGGCGCTCGGCCCTCGCTACCTCGTGCCCATGGTCCCGTTCATGATGATCCCGGTCGCAGGGCTCATCGAGCGGGCTGGGCGGGCGCGGGTGTGGCAGCGCGCCCTGGGCTTCGGGGCGGCCTTGGCCTGTGTGCTGTTCCAGGCCTGGCTGGCCCTGCACTCGATCTTTCAGGTTCTCTGGGCCATCAACCACGAGCACGGACCAGATCGATACTGGGCCGTGGTCGACTGGGAGCTCTCGGCTCTGCCTCCGCTCGCGTTTTGGCGGTTGCAGGCGCCGGCCCTGGGGTACGCGCGGGACGGAAATTGGAGCGCCGCGCGGAGCTTGGCTCAGTTCGACGCGCTTGGTTTTGGGGCCTGGCGCCTGTCCGCCGTGAGCGACGCAGATGGTTTGTGGTGGGTGCTCGAGGCCATCGCGGGCGTGGGGGTGCTCGCGGGGGTGAGTCTGTGGTTGTGGTTTTGGGCCGAGCGCAGGACCTGAGCGTGGAGAGGTCAGGTTGGCCTTGCACCCAGCTCCGGATCGGCGACACTCCCCGCATGTCCAACAAGGGCCAACAGGGCAAGCAGGGCAACAAGGGCAAGCAGGGCAAGCAGGGCAAGGGCCACGAGCTGGCCATCACCCCGCGGGCCGAGGACTACCCCAAGTGGTACCAGGACGTCGTGCGTTTCGGCGAGCTGGCCGAGCCGGCGAAGGTCGTCAAGGGCTGCATGGTCATCCGCCCGCACGGCTACGCGATCTGGGAGAAGATCCAGCGCGACCTCGACGGGCGCTTCAAGGATACGGGCCACAAAAACGCCTACTTCCCCCTGCTCGTCCCCCAGTCCTTCATCATGAAGGAGGCCGAGCACATCGAGGGCTTTGCGCCCGAACTCGCCGTGGTCACGCACGCCGGCGGCGTGGAGCTCGAGGAACCCTATGTCATTCGGCCGACCTCCGAGACCATCGTCGGTCACTTCTTCGCCAAGTGGATCAGTTCACACCGGGACCTGCCCCTGAAGATCAACCAGTGGGCGAACGTGATCCGCTGGGAGCTGCGTACACGCATGTTCCTGCGGACCACCGAGTTCCTCTGGCAGGAGGGGCACACGGCGCACAGCACCCACGAGGAGGCTCTCACCGAGGTTCTCGACATGCTCGAGGTCTACGCCGACTTCTCCGAGAGTGTCTTGGCCGTGCCTGTGATCCGCGGGATCAAGACCGCCTCCGAGCGATTCGCCGGGGCGCTCGAGACCTACTGTATCGAGGCTCAGATGCAGGATGGGAAGGCCCTCCAGGCGGGAACGAGTCACGATCTCGGTCAGAAATTCGGGATCGCCTTCGACGTCAAATTTCAGAATGTGGACGGCGACCTCGAGCATGTTTGGCAGACTTCTTGGGGGGTGAGTACCCGGCTCATCGGTGGGCTGGTCATGACCCACGGCGACGACGATGGTCTGGTGTTGCCGCCGCGTGTGGCCCCGATCCACGCCGTCATCATTCCGATCCACCGCACCGAAGAACAGAAGGTCGTCGTCCTCGAGGCGGCCCGCGAGCTCCAGCGCGAGCTCGGCGAGATCGACTTGGGCGAGCCGCGGGCGCGCTATCGCGATTTTCTGGAGGTCGTGGTCGACGACCGGGACATGCGGCCCGGAGCCAAGTTTTACGACTGGGAGCGGCGGGGGGTGCCGATGCGCATCGAACTCGGGCCCCGGGACCTCGAGAGCGGCAAGGTCTGTCTCAAGATGCGTGTCCCGACCACCGAGGCCGAGGCAGAGGCGAAGAACGGGAAGCTGTTTCTCGACCGCGGGGAGTTTCTCGCGGGGACCCGTCAGCGGCTGCTGGACTATCAGGATGCGCTGCTCGAGCGGGCTCGCGCTCGGCGGGAGGCGGCGACCGTCAGCATCGACACGTGGGAGGAGTTCGAGGCGACCTTTGCTGGCGACGAGAGCAAGTTTGCTTGGTGCCACTGGGATGGGAGCGCGGAGACCGAGGCGTCGATCAAGGAGAAGACGAAGGTCACGATTCGCTGCGTTCCGCTTGCGGGGCAGGGCCCGGCGCCGGAGGCTGGGGTTTGTGTGTACTCGGGGAAACCCTCAGTGCAGCGGGTGTTGATGGCGAAGAGCTACTGACCAGGTCCATACAGGGGGCACAAAACCCGGTCCCGGGGTCGTAGAATCGAGCGATTTAGGGCCGGTAGTCCTGGCCCATTTAGGGTCGCAGCAACCCAGATCTGTTCCAAGGTGGTCTTAGAACGCAGGAATGCGCTGTTGGTGTAGGTTTCCGATTTGGGAACGCTCGATGTCCCGAATACGGGCCACTTCGATTGAATTCGTGAGGATTGGCCGACAACTGTCGGCCTGCTGCAAGTCGGATCGGGAGCGGCCGATAAGATGGTGTGGGCTCTCCATCTCCCAAGCAAGCAAGCTCTCGGCGACGGGCACTAAACCAAGCTCGAGCGAAGGAGCATCCGGGTCCTCGGGTTCGTGCACGCCCGATTCTTCCTGGTACGCGCTACAAGGTGACACGCCGTTGCTTTGGTAGGCATTTTTTCCTGGCACCAGATGCACAAGTGAATGAAATCGTTGGCTATTGGCTTGGTGTGTGCCTCGAGCGACATGGTTTGTTGTTACATGCGGCATGTTTTATGTCGAACCACTATCACCTCGATGTGACGGACCCATATGGAAACCTGCCTGCGTTCAAAAATCAGTTCAATGCTGTTCTCGCCCGCGCACTCAATACATATCGTGGTCGGTTTGACAAATTTTGGAGCGAGGACCGTCCCTGCGATGTTCGGATCTTGACTGAGGAAGATATGCTTGTGCAGATGTCATACACACTGGCGAATCCGACAGAGGCGAGGCTTGTTCGGTGGGGGCATCGGTGGCCGGGTTTCACGACATGTGGCTTTCGTTTTGGCTCGAAAATGATGTTTCGGCGCCCTTCGCTGTTTTTTGACTCGGAGAACCAGGATCTACCGGAGTCCGTCTGTGTTGAGGTGACTCGGCCTGGGGTCCTCGCTACGCTTTCGGACGAGGTGCTGTACGCCGAGCTCGTCGCGGCGACACGGGCTCGAGAGATCGATGTGCAACACCGCGTGCGGCGGGATTCCCAGAGATTCCTGGGCGTGAGCCGGGTGGAGAGACAAAGCTGGAGAGAGCGACCAGGAAGTAAAGAGGCGAGGTTTACACGAACGCCGAGGCTGACATCGATGAACAAGTGGGCACGGATAGCCCAACATCAGCGAGACCGGGCTTGGGAAACGGCCTACGGTCGAGCGCGAGAAGAAATGTTGTCGGGGGACCGGGCTGCAGTGTTCCCCGCTGGGACGTACTGGATGCATCGATTTGTTGGAGTAGAACTGGCGCAAGCACCATAGGGTTTGGAATCAAACAATGTTCGAGGGTGGATCACAGGGATACCGCCCTGTTGGTGCTGGTTCTCGAGTTGAGGTGGGTGTAACGAACCGGGGAGGAGGAGGCTATCTGGTGTCGAAGGGCATCTCGGACGTTGAAATTTGGGTATCGAGGAGGCTGTTCACGGGTTTGGGATGGGCGACTTGGAGAGAAGGAGGGCTGCAGAAAAGGAGACCCTGGGGTAGGTGGAGAAGAGAAAAGAAGGATGTATGCTGGACAGCGCCGACCAAACTTGGAGAAGGAGCGCGACCCAACAAATGACTGATGAGGAGCTCAGAGACGAACTCGTATTTCTATGTGCCGTCCAAGACCTGTCGAGGGCCATGGCTCTGCGTAGCGCATTCGAGGCCGAGGGTCTCTTTATCCACGTTGGAGGCGAGAACCACCGCGGCATGCTCGGGTTCCTCGGTTCCTTCATCGAGATGAGGGTCATGGTCCGCTCGAGTGAACTCGAGCGTGCGACGATCCTCGCTCGAGAGATCTTGGGAATGGGAGGGGAGGTCGAGGGAGAGACTGACGGTGAGAAGGACTGGGACAAGGTTGAGGACGAGGAGGAGGCTGACAAGGATTGGGACGAGGGGGAGGAACCTGATGAAGACTGGGAAGAGACTCGAGAACGAAACATGAAGAAGAGGCAGAAGATGGTCCTTGGGGCCATCCTCGTGGGCCTGGCGATTTTGCTGCTGACCCGACTGCTTTGACTGTTCCGCCACACCGCGCGCCGACCCGACAGCTTGTCCTCGAGCGGCAGGAGTGAAACAGTCGCCGCCATGAGCGAGCTCGCAGACCCCCGCTCCGTCGCGGCGATCGTTCAGGTCCAGCGCGCATACATGGTCGCTCGCGGTGTTTGGACGCCCCCGCGAGAGGGCCCGGCGCGAGAGGACGCGGAGGAGGCGGAGGCCCTGGCCCGCGTCGCACTCGAACACTTGGAATCGGGACGCTGGGACGAGGCCCGCGAGAGCGCCGAGTTGGCGGTCGATCTCGCGGAGGAGCACGGTCAGGGAGCGGCGTGGCAAAACTTCGCGCTCATGGTCGAGGAGGCCGCAGAGACCGGTCGAGATTGGGAACAGGATCAGCCGGAGGGGTGGGCGAGCGCGCGAAACAGCTCGTAAAATCCAGATCGGGCGGGCTCTGACGCGCCAATCGAGGTCACTGCGCGCTATGCTCGGATGATGAGCTTCGTCGCCCCCGACTATCGCGTCGAGATTCGCCGCTTCGTCCATGGCTACGAGGGCGCTCACGAAGGGGCGATCTTGCGGGCCGGCGACGTGTTCGCATTCTACACCCGCCTGATGATCGACGATCGGGTCCGCGGCGATGCCCAGATGCTCGTATGTGCGGTGCTGGCCTACTTTGTCATCCCAGACGATGTCCTCCCCGAGGCCGAGCTGGGGCCCTACGGCCTCGTCGATGATCTGTTTTTAGCCGCCCATGTGTTTCGAATGCTGCAGCGCCAGGTTCCGGTGGAGGTCCTCGCAGACGCCTGGGCCGAGGACGACGAGCTGACCCGGGTGATGGATCTGATCTACAGCGAGTGCCGCTCGGCCCTGGGCAAGCTGCGTAGAGATGTCTTGCGGGTCGCCGGCTTGAGCTGAAGTTCGCGCGCTGGCGTGCCTACTCGAGCCCTCGATGCAGCCGATGCGGCCCTTCGCTCAGGGGCTCGGGTCGCCGGGTTCAGGATCCGCGCTGGGGTCGGGCGAGTCCGGCTCGGTCGCGGGCTCTTCGGGCGTGGGCTCCGACTCGGGCGTGGGCTCCGGTTCGGACTCAGGCTCAGGCTCTGGAGGCTTCTCTCCCGCAGCCTTGTTCCCCGCGGTAGCCTTGTTCCCGTCACCTGTCTCGCCCGAGGGCGGCTTGGTCCCGGGCGGTGAAACCTTGCCACTAGGCGCGATCGTGTCGGACTCGGTGGGCTCGGCCTCGAGTTCACCGGCGAGCCGCTTGCGGCGTCGCTCTTGGCGCCAGCGGTAGTCCTTGAACTCGCCGGGCTTGGCCTCGGGGGGCACCGAGGGCAGGGGCAGGGAGCGGTCGGGCCGGATCCGGTTGGCGTCGGGGGGCCCGTAGCGGTCCTGGATGTACTTTAGGTAGAGCTTGGCCTGCTGCCCGTGGAAGTGATCCGGGTGCTGCATCTGGAGCTCGCTGAAGGTCTCGCGTCCGAGCTCGACCTCCCCGATGCGCAGGTAGGTGATGCCGAGCAGGAACAGAACCTCGGCGTCGAGTCCGATGCCGGGGTAGACGTTGTGGGCGCTCTCGAGCCGCATGATCGCGGCTTCGGGGCGGTCCGAGTCGAGGTGGAAGCGGGCGACGTAGAGCTCGTGCTCGAGCAGGCGGCGCTTGACCTGGTCCTGGAGCTCCCGGGCGAGGCCGTCGAGCTTGGAGCCGGCGTGGTGATCGAAAAAGTAGTCGAGCTCGCCGAGGGTCTCGCGCAGCAGGGCCTGATCGCGCTGGTAGTAGGCGGGCAGGAAGGGCACGTCGCTGGGGGCGGCCATGTACGCCGAGACGGCGACCATGTAGGGGACCCAGCCGTTGCGCACGTGTTTGTGGGTCGGGTGCAGGCGCAGGAACTGACGAAAGGCGTCTTGGGCGGTGACGTGGTTCTTGAGCGCGTACTCGCTGCGGGCGATGAGCAGCTCGGCCTCGACGGCGTAGCGCGAGAAGGGGAAGCGGATGCGGACGAAGTCGGCGTAGGTGACCGCGTCCTCCCAGTCTCGATCATTGAAGTTGGCGACCGCGAGCTCGTAGTTCTCGCGCGCGGTCTGGCCGTACTCGTCCGAGAGGCTCGGGCCGCTCGCGCAGCCGGTGAGCGGGGCGGAGAGGGCAGGCAGGGCCAAGGTCAGGACCAGGGCCAATCCATGGCCGACGGTTCGGAATCGGTTCCTGCGGCCGGGCGTTGGGGTGCCATGAGCCGCGGCGTCATGAGCTGGGGCGGGCGGGCGCATGCGGTGGTCAACGATCCGACCCGGCGACGCTTGCGGGGCCGACCGGGCCCGCGGGTCGGCGTCCCTCGAGTCGATGATCCCGCTGGCTTCCAGGGCGCGCTGTGGCCGATCTGGCACGGGCGGGACGCTATCCGGTTTCGCGGCGCTGGGCCACCGCGAGACCCGAGAGCGGCGACCCGTTTGAAATCGCGGCGCCAGGCACCCCTGGGACCGCCACACCCCAGTTTCTGCCTCGAGCCGACCAGTCCCTCGAGGCAGGGGGGGCGGAGCCGTCGAGGCGCGTGGCGCACAGCCTCCATGGGCACCTGCCAGCCCTGCTCGCCCTCGCCACAAACGCGACAGCCCCAACCAGCTGGGCTAAGGTCCGCCGGATCGTGAGCGACCCCCGGCAGCAAAGCGGCGGCGCGTCCTCGACCGAGGCGCCGAGCAGCGCCCGCTCGGGGGCCGGCTTTCGGACCTTGGGCGGGCTCCCTGCCCTGGCTCTGGTCGCCGGTTCCATGTTGGGGATCGGGATCTTCATCAGCCCCCCCGAGGTCGCCAAGCATGTGTCGGGCCCGGTACCGTTCATGGCCATGTGGCTCATCGGCGGGCTCACGGCCCTGTTCGGCGCGCTGAGCCTCGCCGAGCTCGGGGCCATGATGCCCCGCGACGGGGGCGACTACGCCTATCTGCGCCAAAGTTGGGGCCGGGGCGTGGCCTTCGCTGCGGGCTGGCTTCAGCTCCTGGCGATCTTCCCGGGCTCCCTGGCAGCGGTCGCCCTGGCGACCTCCAAGCACCAGATCCCCGACTTGCTCGGCCCGAGCTTCGCCGGATCCGTGCTCATCGGTGGGCTCCCGATCCCCGTCGCACACCTGAGCGCGGCAGCGCTGATCATCCTGCTGACGGTCATCAATCACATCGGGGTCAAGGTCTCGGGCGTGGTCCAGGTCCTGGTCACCTCCGTGCCCCTGGCCGTGTTGTTGATCGCCACGTTGGTCGTGTTGTGGCAGCACGAGCCGGCCACGATCACCCCCGCGCTCTCGGCCTCCGAGGCCTCGACGACCACCGCCCCCGACCTCGCCAAGGCCTACCTCCCGGTCTACTTCGCCTACTCCGGCTGGAACGCGGCGATCTACGTGGGCGGAGAGATCAAGCAGCCGGCCCGCAACCTGCCCCGGGCCCTGGTCGGCGGCACGGTCATCGTCACGGCCCTCTACCTGATCTTGTGTGTGGGCTTTCTGGAGGTGTTCACCATCGATCAGCTCGCCGGGATCGCCGGGGAGGCCGGGACCGCCGCAGCCAAGGCCGTGTTCGGTCCGATCGGGATGACCATCGTCACCATCTTGATCATGCTGGCGATGATCGGCTCACTCAACGGCACCGTGCTCACGGGTTCGCGGGTCGCCTTCGCCATGGGCGAGAAGGGGGACTGCGCCCGGGCGGCGGCCGAGCTCCACCCCCGTTTTGCGACCCCGGTGGTGGCCCTGTGGATGCAGTGCGCCATCGCCCTGGTGCTCCTGTTCCTGGACCTGTTGATCTTCGGCGACGGCCTCGACACGCTGATCGCCTACACCACCAGCGCCATGCTGATCACGGGTACTTTGACCGTGCTCAGCGTGATTATTTTGCGTCGGCGGTTGCCCAAGCTCGAGCGCCCCTACAAGACCTGGCTCTACCCCCTGCCCCCGATCTTGTACGCCGTGTCGAGCATCGTGGTGTTGGTCATGCTCGCCCGCGAAGGCGATCCCTCGGTGTGGATCGCCACCGGTTGGTTCGCCGTGGCGCTGTTGTTCTATCGTGTGTTTCGCGCGGCCAAGGCCGACCCGGTCGAGGCAGTGGTAGAATCACCTCCATGAGCAGGGTGCTGCGATCTCGAGTTGCGAGCTTCGCTCAGGGTTGGGCCGGTCTGGCGATGATCGGGCTCGTTGTCGTCGCATCGACCGGGGTGACCGGATGTGGAGCCGACGAGGGTCTGGTCGAGGTCTACTGGCAGGTCGAGAACGCCGAACTCAAGCGCATCTACCCGCTGGGAACGCGCAGCCACACCTGCGATTTTACCAGCGCCGGCGGCGTCCACTTCGACCTCCAGACCCAGCTCACGATCGCCGAGAACAGCGACGCCTGCGCCCGAGGCTGGGACGACCCGGACTGCAGGGTGGTCGAGCAGCTCCAGTTCGACTGCCGACGCCCCCGGGGGATAGCGACCTCCGTCCCGAGTTCGGCGAACAGCGACGGGGACCCGGCCTACCTCATGTTTGTCGAGCCCCTGTTTCGGCCGCAAGCCGGGGGAGGGGAGGCCTTTGTCCCGGTCGGCGCTTGCGTGACCGGACCGGGCCCCCGCGTGCGTCGAGTGTTACCGGGGCGGGTCACGGATCTGGAGGTCATCCAGTTCGTGATCCTCGCCAGCAAAGAGCGCGACCCCAGCGACATCGATCTCGACCTGTGTCGTCCGGGGGCGGCCGGGGATGGGGAGACTGGAACGGAGACGGACTCCGGTTCGGAGACGGACTCCGGTTCCGAGAGCGATTCCGGTTCGGAGACGGACTCCGGTTCCGAGAGCGATTCCGGTTCGGAGACGGACTCCGGGACCGAGACCGAGACCGATTCCGGTTCCGAGACCGACTCCGGTTCCGAGAGCGACTCCGGTTCCGAGACCGGTTGACACCCAGGGCGCCGGAACAGCGCCGAATCCGGAGCGAGCGCCAGGGGCTGCGGTCCGCTACCTTCCCCCTATGCCCCAGCACAACTTCGAGCGCCCTCGCGGCGAGCTGGTCGAGCTCCACCTGAGCTCGGAGGCCCTGGCCGACAACAAACTCGGGGATCCGAGCACGCGCAGCTGTGCGATCTACCTGCCGCCCGGCTACGACCCCGAGGCCAGCGAGGGCTACCCCTTGTTCATGGGTCTGGCGGCGTTTGGTGGCAGCGGCTTCAAGCTCCTCAACTGGCAGAGCTTCGGCGAGTCCCTGCCCCAGCGCCTCGACCGGCTGATCGCCGCGGGCGAGATGGGCCCGGTGGTCTTGGCCCTCCCCGATGGGTTCACCAAGCTCGGCGGCAATCAATGGATCGACTCGCCGATCATGGGGCGCTGGGAGGGCTACGTCCTCGACGAGCTGATCCCCGCGATCGAGGCTCGCTTCAACGTTCGACCGGACCCCAGGCAGCGGGCGGTGTTCGGGCACAGCAGCGGGGGCTACGCGGCGTTGATCCACGCCATGAAACACGGCGATCGCTGGGGCGCCGCGGCCTCGCACAGCGGGGACGTCGGCTTCGAGTTGGTCTACGGTCGGGAGCTGCCGAGCGCGGTCGCGACTCTGGCGGGTTTCAACGGCGATCCAGAGCGCTTCCTCGACAAGCTGTGGGCTGCCGAAAAGATCCGCGGGGGCCACTTCAACACCTTGATGTTGCTGGCGATGGCGGCCACCTACGCCCCCGAGACCCCCCGGTCCCCCGCTTCGCCCGACGCCCCGTACCTGGGTATGCGCCTGCCCCTCGACCCCCGGACCTGCGCCCGCGACGAGCGATGCTGGGCCCGGTGGTTGGCCCATGATCCCCTCGAGCTCGCCGACTCGGAGGACAGCCGCCGGTCCATGGCTCAGCTCTCGGGGCTGTACATCGACTGCGGCAGTCGCGACGAATATTTCATTCAGTTCGGGACCCGAGCGCTGATCGACAAGCTCGAGGCCGGCGGCGTCGAGCATCACTACGCGCCCTTCGACGGCGGACACTCCGGCGTCAGCCACCGTATGGATGTCTCGCTGCCGCTCCTGTATCGGGCGATCACCAGCTGAGCCCCGGCTGAGCCCCGGCTGAGCCCCGGCTGAGCCCCGGCTGAGCCCCGGCTGAGCCCCGGCAGCCGGGCCGCAGCACCTGCGTCCCCGTAGTGGTAGCTTTCCGGCCATGACTGCGGAGACCTACGCGGAGATCTGGGAGGGGGGCCTGCGCAACGACCTGCGTGAGGTGCTCTTCGACGTCGAGACCCTCGAGACTCGGATCGCCGAGCTCGGCCGCCAGATCACGGCCGACTACGCCGGCAGGGAGCCGCTCTTGCTCGGCATCCTCAAGGGCTCCTACCCGTTCATGGCCGACCTCAGCCGGGTCATCAACCTGCCCTTGACCGTCGACTTCATGGCCGTGTCCAGCTACGGCGCGGGGACCAAATCTTCGGGTGTGGTCCGTATCCTCAAGGACCTCGACCGCAGCATCGAGGGTCGCCACGTGATCGTGGTCGAGGACATCATCGACACCGGGCTGACCCTGCACTACCTGCGCGAGACGCTGCGCGGGCGCGGCCCGGCCTCGGTCGAGATCGCATCGCTCCTGGACAAGAAAATCGTCCGCAAGGGCAAGGAGCTCGAAGACATGGACGCGCGCTACGTCGGCTTCGAGTGCCCCGACGAGTTTGTGGTCGGGTACGGCCTGGACTTCAAGGGTCGCTACCGCAACCTGCCTTTCATCGGCGTGCTCCGGCCCGAAGTCTACGCGCACGAGCTGAGCTGAGCTGAGCCGAGCCCAGCCGACCGGACCCGAGCGGATTGGACTGGCGGCGGTCGGTCCCGACGGCGACGACCGCAATCGGAACGACGGCGATCGGGGCCGACGTGGGAAGGCAATCGGGCCGACGTAGGGCCCCGAGATGCGGTACTAGTCGTCGGTGGGGTACTGGGCCGGCGGCTACGTCCAAGATCTGTTGATCGTGATCGTGCTGTTGGCCGTGGCAGCCGGCCTGCGTCGAACGATCTCTCCCATGCAGCGCCTGGGCATGCCCGACGCCCTGATCGCGGGCGCCTTGGGTATGGGCTTGGGACCCGCGGGCCTCGACCTGCTGCCCTTTTCCCCGGAGCACCTGCAGCTGGTCGTCTATCACGCCCTGGCTCTGGTGTTCATCGCCTTCAGTCTCCAGGCGCCGCCATCGGGTGAGCGCTCGGGCACGGCCCGCTCGATTGCGTTCGCGATTCCGATCATCGCCTGCATCCAGGGCATCATCGGGCTCCTGTGTGTGCTCGGCTGGAACGCCACTCATCCGACCGGCGCAGAGCCGGCCCTGCACACGGGCTTCGCCATGATGCTGCCCCTGGGGTTCAGCCAGGGGCCCGGCCCGGCCATGACCCTCGGTCAGACCTGGGACGACAACGCGGGGTTCTCTGATGGCGCCCAAGTCGGGCTGATCATGGCGGCGCTGGGCTACGCCTGGTGTTGCTTCATCGGTGTCGGGCTGGTGGCCTGGGGACGCCGGCGAGGCTGGGACAAGAGCCTCGGACGAGCCGAGATCCAGGGCGGGAGCGGCTCGTCCGACCTCTCCGCCCAGTCGCCCGTCCGCCCGGGCGCCCGGGTCGCCGGCGTCGGCGAGCTCGAGCCCATGACCGCCCAGATCGTCGCCATAGCGATGGTCTACCTAGCGACTTGGCTGTTCCTCATCAACGTCGGGCCGCTCCTGCCCGAGGAGCACCAGCCGACCCTCTACGGTTTCCACTTCCTGCTGGCCACGGGCTTCGGCCTCGCCCTGCGCCCGCTCGCCGCCCGGGCGCCCGGTGGCACACCCCTGGACAACGACCTGCTCGCGCGCATCGGCAGCCTGATCGTCGATGTCGCGACCTGTGCCGCGCTCGCGGCTGTGCGTGTCGACGTGTTGGTCGAGTTCCTGGGGCCGGTGTTGTTGATCTCCAGCTTGGGTGGACTGAGCACCGTGTTCACCTGTATTTGGATTGCCCGGCGGGCCTACCCGACCAAGCCCTTTCAACACGCGATCGTCACCTTCGGCTCGCTCTCGGGCACAGCGACCACGGGCCTGGCCCTGCTGCGCATGTTGGATCCCAAACTCGAGGGTCCGAGCGGGCGCAACTACGTGCTCGCCGTGACCCCCTCGGCGATCCTGGGCCTGCCCCTGTTTGTGCTCATGCCCCTGCCGATCTTGGGGTTCCCCGGGAACTATCCCGGCAAGGCCTTCATGTTGCTGGGGATCTTGGTCGCCTATATCGTCGCGCTGACGATCGCCTGGCGCCTGTTCGCCCCGCTTCGCCTGGTGGGCTCTCCCTTGGTGCTGTGGCCCGAACCCGAAGGGGCCGCGGGACCCGAAGGGGCCGCGGGACCCGAAGGGGCCGCGGGACCCGAAGGGGCCGCGGCGCGGGGGTCAGCTGGAGACAAGGGCGGGCCTGCTTCCTGAGCCGTCTCGAGTCTGCCGTCCCGAGCCCGCCGCCCACAGAAACGCTCCCCTGCCTTGCGGACTCCGCCGGTCCTTGAAATCCTGGCCCCGGTTCATGTCCGTCCCTCCTCTCGTCGCAGCGCCTCCCCTCGGTCCTCGGGTCGGTGGGCGCGGCCTGGTCCTCGGGCTCGCCCTGCTGCTCGCTGTCGTCGGGCTGGGCACGCCGGCGCGCGCCCAGTCGCCCGAGCCCGAGCCCGAGCCCGAGTCCGAGCCCGAGCCCGAGTCCGAGTCCGAGTCCGAGGGCCAGCTGCTCCGCACGGAGGAGCAGGTCCGGGTGCTCTGGTCCGAGGGCGACGGACGGGTGATCGCAGGGGGTCGACGGGCCCTGCACCTGATCGGTGGCGAGGGGGTGCCGACGGTGGTCGAGCCGACCGAGATCGAGGTCTTGGTGGATGCCGACGGGACCCAGGCTCAGGGTGGACTCGCCGTGTTTGCGGCCGCCGATGGGCGCCTGCTTCGGCGCCAAGGGGGGCTCCTCGAACACGATCGGATCCCCCTGGTGGAGGGCGATGAGATCGTTGCGGTGCTGGTCGACGCGGGCGGCTGGATCTATGCCATCGGTCGCGAGCATGCGCTCTACGAACGCGGCAACCTGCGCTGGCGAACCTACCCCTACCCGGAGCAGGTCCGACCCTTGGCCGCCGCCACCAGCCCCGGCGGCGAGCTGTTTCTGGTTGGGCGAGACGGCCTCCTGGTCCGATTTCGAGACGGCGCCTGGGATCGACCGCTGGTTCCAGGGCTCGCCCCGGAGACCGCGAGCGCGCCCTGGCACGACGCCTGGTACAGCGCCCCGACCCAGACCTTGTGGGTGCGGGTCGGTCGGGACCGCCTGTTGGCCCTGAAGATCGGCGAACAGGAGGCCGACCCGATCCCTGAATCGGAGGACCCCGGGTCTGGGTCCGGGGAAGACCCCGGGTCGGGTCTGCTGGGGTCTCGAGAAGACCCCGGGTCGGGCAAAGACCCGAATCGGTCCGGGTCTGGGGTGTCTGGGGAAGACCCCGGGTCCGGTCTGCTCCGGCCCCCGTTGCGGATCTCTGGCGCCATCCCCGCGTATGAGCACCCGATCCCAGTCGGCGCGCCCAAAGAAGGCGAGCCCAGCGCGGGCTTCACGGCGATCACCGGTGTAGCGACGGCCTCCGGCGATCGGGTGCTGGCCTCGGCGGCCGGGCGCCTGTGGCTGTTCGAGCGTGAGCGTTTTGTACCGATCGCGGAGGGACTCGGCCGCGTCTACGACATCAGCATGGATCCGGGCCGGGGCCGGGCCTGGGTCGCTAGCGAGTATGGGGTTCGGGCCTACCAGCTGCGCGGACCTGGAGATCCGCCTCCCGACGAGCCCATGACCGAGTCCGAGGAGCGCCTGCTCGCGCGCCTGTTTCGACGTCAGAGTCGGCAGCGCAAGGTCGCTGGGCTCTCGCCTGTTTTCTGGATGCCCACGGTGCGCGTGGACAACGGGGTCAGCTTCCCGCTCCCACGATCGGGCGAGGGTGGCCCAGTCCGGCCGGCGGCGGCCTACTCCCTCGAGCTCGGCGCCGGAGTCATGATCGCCCCCCGGTCCAGCGACCGGGGTCCAAACCTGTGGCTGTGGCCCGAGCTCGCCTACCGCTACGAGGCCCACCCGGTCCGCGGTGGCCACCTCTTCGACCTGGGCTTGGGCCTGGGCTACGGCACACACCTGATCGCGGGCTTCTATCGGCCCCGCCTGGTCGTCGGTCGAAGCGTCGCCGAGGGTCGAATCTACGGGTTGCGCCAGGGCCTGGCACTCGAGGCGCTGTGGGGCGTGGTCGGGCTCGAGCTGAGTCATCAGCTGTCGACCGGTGGGCCCAGTGACGGAGGCCTCAGCCACGAGCTGCGCCTAGGCCTGTCGATCAACCTCGCACCTTTGGTGATGGCCGCGATCCTCTGGGCCAGCACGCCGATCAACCGTTGAGCGCTGTTGGAGGCAGGATCGGAATCCGCAGGATCGGAGCTGTTCAGCCCTCGCGCATGCAGCCTCGCACCAAGGTCGCCAGCTCGTGGCGCGAGCGCTCGGCGGACTGGGCCTCGGGCGACTGGCTCAGGCGTTGGAGGACCTTGTAGGCGTGTGGGTAGCGGCGCTCCGGGTCGCGGTCGAGGTTGCGACGCAGGACCTCCGAGAGCTTGGAGCTCAGACCCGAGACCCTTCGGCTGGAGTGGGAGATGTCGAAGCGGACGATCGCGTCCATGGTCGCCAGCTCGTTGCCCGCGGTGAAGCAGCGCTCGCCTCTGAGGATCTCCCACAAGATCACGGCCAGCGAGAACAGGTCGCTCTTGACGGCAGCGGTGCCGCTGCCGGTGACCCGCTCGGGGGCCTTGTAGGCCACGTGGCCAGCGTCTGGGCTCGTGAACGTGGGCGCCAACCACGTGCTCGCGGCCGATCCGAAATCGCCCAGGAGCACGTCTCCATCGATGGACAGGAACACGTTGGCCGGGCACAGATCACGGTGCAGGACCTCGAGTGTGGTGAACCCGTCTCCGGCCTTGCTGGGCGCGCTCGCTCGCTCGCTCGTATCGCTGGGGGCACCGTCGGTCGCAGCTTGGTCGGTCGCAGCTTCGCCGGTCGCAGCTTCGCCGGCGGCAGCCTGGTCGGCCTGGTCGGGCGCAGCTTGGCCGGGCGCAGCTTGGTCGGGCGCAGCTTGCTCGGTCGCAGCTTGCTCGGCCGTAGCTTGCTCGGTCGCAACCTCGAAGCTGTGCACGTAGTGGAGGGCGTCGGCGAGCTGGCCCATGATGTAGACCGCCAGCTCCTTGCTCAGACCCCGCGGGGTCTCGCCCCTGTGGCCCAGCAAGGTCGCTAGATCGACCCCCTCGATGTAGTCCATGACGTAGAAATCGACCCCCTCCTGGCTGCCCGCGGCGCGCAGGGAGGGGATGCCCGAGTGGCTGAAGCTGCGCAGGAGGTTGGCCTCGTGAGCAAATTGAGCCTTGAGCAGGGCGTCGGCCTCACCCTCGCCGGGGACCAAGACCTTGGCGAGTTGGGTGGCCGGGGCATCTTCGGGTGCCCCCTCGGGACAGGCGAAGAACAGGCGCGTCGCGCTGGTCAGAGAAGGGAGCGGCTCGAGTAGCCGATAGCCGCCGAGACTGTGCAGCTCCATGTCGGGAGTGTGCAGGGCACCGATCTCGCTGTCCAGCGTCTGCTTGCGGCCAGTCGGCGATCGAGGCGGGAGTCCCCGGGCGTCGCTCCACGCGAGTGACCGGGTCGCCTCCCTGTCTCCAGGCGCGACCCCAGGCGCTCCCACGCGCCCTCGCCAGTGATCGTTCGGTTTCCGCCGCGGTCTTCGGCAGGGCCTCGAATCGCTGCTCCGACCCCGGCGTGTGACCGTCGGGGAGCATTTTTTTTGCCGCCGGACTCGGGGGCAATTCCGTCGGTGAGCGGCCCACCGTGATCCTCGAGGCGGGTTGGCTGGCCTGTCTGTCGTCTCTCGATCAGCTGAAAGGAGGCAGGTGGTACGCAGGGCGCGGGCAGAGGCCGGGGTTCCACGCCCGCTCCCACCGGGGCAGGGCCACAACACCAAAGAGCCACGCCCAGGGGGCGCTGCTCGAATAGAATCAGGCGACCACCATAGGGGGGTCTGTGAAGTTGCGACTTGGAGCCCGACCCTCGGCGATCCTCGGCCTCACTCCTGTGGCTTGTCGAGCGCGAGCGCCTGTCGACAGCCCCAGAGCCATCGATGTTTGCGTTGGCCTCGCTGAATGCGGAGCCTGGAACGTGCAGATCCTCGATCAGCTCGCGTCCAATACGATCGACACGCTCCCGGGCGGTCGCGGCACGACGGCCGACTCGATGCCATGAGCTCGCCATCGAACTCGCCATCCAAGGGGGGGGCGCGGTGCTCGGTATCGACGATGGTCTGATCCAAAGCGAAGCCGAGCAGCCCTTTGCCGGCCGAGTGTCTGTGCTCATCGATCGCAGCACCGCCTCTTCGGGTGAGAGCGTCCCCCAGTGTCTGGCACCCGCCCTCCATGCCCACGTCATCGGTGAGCGAAGTGCGGGCTTCATCGACTTCGGCAACATTGTCCCCGTCGTCTTGTCTCATACGGGGCTGTGGGTGCAGGTGCCGGCCCCACATTTTTTCGCCAAGAGTCGCTCGAGATGGTCGACAGTTAGCTCGGCCCCGAGTTGATGATCCTGTCCGCCGAAGCCCTGTTGCCCCTCATCGATACGATCGAGGCGGCCGAAGCCGATCAACGACGACCCCACCGTCGTCTGCTCGAGCAGCCGACGGCCAGTGTAAGCCAGCGCGAAGCCCCTCGTTGGCCGACCATGTTCAATCGGTCGGCCGTGTTGACCCTCGTGTTGTCTCCTCTGCTCGCGCTCGGGTGCGCGGCCCCACGTGGGACCGACAGCCCTTTGGTCGACGCTGAACCCGAGTCCGAGTCCAGGGCCACGGCTGCGTTCGTGGCCGACGGCCCCTCGGCCCGCGAGCTCGAAGATCACTACTCGCTAGCGATGTCGGCCTTCGGCTCCGGTCACTACGAAGAGGCCGCCCAGATGTTTGCGGCGCTCCTCCTTCGCCTGCCCCGAGATCCCGGCAGCGACGATCTGCGTCACCTCCTCGTTCAACATATCGGCTGGGCGCTGCTCGGGAGCCACGACGTGGGTCAGGACGCCGGGACCACCCCCCCCGCCCTCGACCGTGGCGAGCGGATGCTGGAGGCCTACCTCGTCCAACATGAAACGCTGCTCCCCGAGGCCGAGGCCCCGAGAATCGACATTTATACCTTGCTCGCCGAGTACGGCCTCCGCCGCGGGAGCGAGCCCCCCACCGACGCAAGCGTGAGACTCGAGGCCCTGGTCAAGGCGACCGTCACCCAGATCGTCGTCGGCGATTCGACAGACCAAGACCGCCACGCAAACCGAGATCAGAGGGTCCGCAACATCGAGGTCGACACCCGTCGGATCCAGTGGGCGACCCCAGATCATCCTCGCGTGGACGCATTTTTCCGTGACATCCGCGACTTGGGCCCGACCCTGTTCGAGAACCCCGGCGGCCCGCTCAACCCGACCCGGGTCCTGGTTCGTGGTCTGGTCGGAACCAAGACCCGAACGACCGACGCGGGCAGGCGCGCGCGCGCCATCCTCGTCGCTGCGCGCTCGGATCTCGAGCGCTGCTACGAGCAGGCGATCGGTCGCGGGGCCGATCTGGTCGAGCGCGTCGACCTCGACCTCGCCTGGGGCGGCAGAGCGCTCGGCACGATCGGGCTCGAGGCCGAGACTGGGCTCGATGTCGAAGCCAGCACCTGTGTGCGCGCGGCGATCCGCGAGGCGGATCGGGGGCAGGGCGGCGAGATCCCGCGCGAGACTGTCGCCGCGCTTCACCTCACCTTCTTTGTCCAGGGTCAGGGGCGCCGCGTCGACGGCGAGGAGTTCGAGTTCAACCAAGGGGTCAGCGCGTTCGACCAAATCAACGCAGTCCTCGGCTCGAACCCGCTGGGTGAACATGGCTGGTGAACCTGGCGGGTGAAGGGCTGGGGCACAGGTTGCGACAGGCCACTCTCGGGTCGAATCAATACAGACGTCGGACATCAACCAAAGCTCGGAGTCGTGCTTACGAGGTCTTGATAGATGCCAGTAGAGTCAGGGCAGCATCACCCCGTTGCTCGGCAACGAGAACGAGCAGCTTTTGCAGCAGCGCAAGTTCACGTTTGCTGCCACTGAGAAGTGATCGCAGGCTCTCGATACACTCGCCTGTCTGCCAGACATCCCAATGACAGGTGACGAGACTCTGGATCATCGAGGCGATTTTGTTGCTCGTGGTTTTGCTCGTGACGGAGAAGAAGGTCTTGAATATCGCAGCGGAGGCATCAGACCCAGCGAGATGTGCATTCTCGGTGACGATAGATTGGAGAACTTTTCCCCGCTCTGCCTGCTGCTGACGTTCCGCGGCCGCGAGCGCGGAGGCCTCTGGATCTTCAAAGCGAACGAACCAAGTCGTTCGTGTGCGGACTGGATGGAGGCGAAGCCAGATCGGGTCGGGTAGAAAACAGTCGTTCCCACAGTACTCACAGGTGATCGTTCGATCGTGCTGAGTTGAAATTTTGAGGTTCCCATGACACCCAGGGCAGCGAAAGGAGACAGGAATCACTGTTTCGCTTGCCGGTTGCCCGGTGTTCTCTCCTTCTCTCGCAGCACCAAAGAATTGAACCGCACTGGGCGATTTGGCAGACGTAAGGCGGGTCGCCGGAAATGTCGGGTTGACCGCTCCGCAGTGTGGACACGAGATATCGGAATTGGTCCCGGTCGCAATGTCGGCGACTGGATAGGGGGTTTTGCACGCCGTGCACTTGGGAGCCGTGACCTGGAAGAGTATCTCCGTCTGCATTCCAAGCTGCATGGTGTTCTCCCTCCCAAACTCATACATGTCATAATACTCCATGCACTTGTTCATGAAGGACCAGTAGCTCGCGTCTGTGTGAACTGTATGGGTGCAGGTCTCGCAAAAGAGATCTTCTTGAGGTCCGGCAACCGGCATGGAGGAGCCGCACTGGGTGCATTTGTCCATCATGCTCAGAGACATATAGAGGACCACCCCGCGTGATGCCGGCGATTCGCCACAGACTGGGCAGTCGACTTTTGCAGTACCAACACCCGTGCCAATAGCAGTCGCGCATGACCCGCACTGATTTGGGGATGGTGGGTTATTGCGTTCATCGCTCATGGATAGCCGGAGAGGTTAGCAGATCTAAGATCGTTTTCTACGGGCGCTCGAGGTCGCGGAAATGCTGATTTGATCTTGCGTGGATGACCCCCACGCGTCTCGACAACGACGAGTCGCCCTCGAGCCGACGACGGTCACGATCATCGATGGCCACGCCCGGTTTAGGCGGCAACTATCCTGCCTGGCCGCGACAGAGGGGGCGAGGTTCCCGTAGCCCAGCGCGAGTGGGAGCGCGGGCGGGTCCTGGGCGAGCAGGTCGGGCGCGTCGTCGGCCGCGTACAGGGCGCCGATCTCGCAGGACAGCGTCTACACGCCCGGGTCGGCGATCGAGGCGGGAGTCCCCGGGCGTCGCTTCGCGCGGGCGACCCGCTCGACCTCAGGCGTGCCCACGTACCCTCGCCAGTGATCGTCGGGTTCCCGCCGCGGTCTTCGGCAGGGCGTCGAATAGCTGCTACAACCGCAGCGCGTGACCGTCGGGGGGCAAACTTTTTCCCATCAGGCCCGGGGGCAATTTCGTGGGTGAGCGGCCCACGGTGATCCTCGGGGCGGGGTTGACCGGCCTGTCTGCGGCCTACCACCTGCCCCTCAGCGCGCCCTTTCAGCTGATCGAGGCGCGGGCCGAGGTCGGGGGCCACGCCCGCTCCCACCGGGAGCGAGGCCACACCTTCGACGTCACCGGACACTGGCTGCACCTCAGAGATCCACGCACCAAGGCCCTGCTGGCGACGCTGTTCGCGGCCGAGGACTGGGTCGAGGTCGAGCGCAACACCAAGATCCACGCTCAGGGGGCGCTGCTCGAGTACCCCTTTCAGGCCAACCTCTACGGTCTCCCACTCCCGGTCGTCCAGGAGTGCCTCCTGGGTCTGGTCGAGGCTCAGCGGGCGGTCGCCCGGGGCGAGGCCTGGGCCCTGAACCCGGGCAACTTCGAGGACTACGCCACGGCTCGCTTCGGGGCTGGGATCGCCCGCCACTTCTTCGTCCCCTACAACACCAAGCTCTGGGGCATGCACCCCAACCTGCTCGCGCCCGAGTACGTCCGCCGCTTCGTCCCCGAGCCCGATCCTGCCCAGATCATCGCCGGCGCGATCGGCCTGCGGCAGACCGGGCTGGGCTACAACGCCCGTTTCTCGTACCCGCGCGCGGGGGGCATCGACGCCCTGCCCAAGGCCCTCGGCGCCGTCTTGCTCGCGCGAGCAGAGGCCAGCGAGGGCGCCAGCGCGCTGCGGACCTCGACCTCGGTCGAGGAGGTCGACCCGGCCGGGCGCCGCGTCAAGCTCACCGGCGAGGCCGACTGGACCCCCTACGGCGCCCTGATCTCGACCATCCCCCTGCCCGAACTCATCGCCCGCACCCGCGGGGTCCCGCCGGCGGTGCGCGAGGCCGCCGCGGCCCTGCGTTGGGTCCGCTGGCGCTACCTCGACGTCGCCACCAAATCACCGATCCCCGCGGACTGGCACTGGGTCTACGTCCCCGAGGCCCGGTTCCCCTTCTTTCGTGTCGGCGCCTACTCCAACGCCGTCGCCAGCATGGCTCCGGCCGGGGCGGCCTCCCTCTACGTCGAGCTCGACGACCGAGACGCGGCCCCGGATCTGCCGGCGATCGCCGCGAGCCTGGTCGAGATCGGGGCCCTGGCGCACACCGAAGACATCCGATTTTGTCGAACCCGCGACGTCGAGTACGCCTACGTGGTGTTCGACGACGCCCACGGCCCAGCGACAGCCACGATCTTCAGTTGGCTGACGCAGGTGGGCCTGCGTTCGTGTGGGCGCTACGGCGCCTGGATCTACAACTCCATGGAAGACAGCATGCTCTCAGGATTGGCCGCCGCCCAATGGGCGAGCGGCCACGAGGATCAGGCCGCGGCCACGGAGGCCAGCGCACGGCGATTGGCCGGCGCTCGGGCTCCCGACCCCAGCTCTAGCCCGAATCCAGGCTCCAACTCGAAGCCAGGGCGGTCCTCGTGAGCGCCAGCGAAGTCCCGCCGGGATCGGGGTCGCGGTCGGGGTCGCCCAGCTTGGAGCTGAGCGTCGTCATCCCGATCTACAACGAGGAGGCGATCCTCGCCGACAGCGTGGGGGAGCTCGTCGAGAAGCTCGACGCCGCGGCCATCGACTTCGAGATCGTGCTCGCCGAGAACGGCAGCCGCGACCGGACCGTGGCCATCGCCGAGGAGCTCGCCGCCCGCTGGCCCGAGCGCCTGCGGTGGTTCTCCTACCCCGAGCCCAACTACGGCGGGGCCCTGCGCGAGGCCATCTTCCGCGCGCGCGGGGAGTTCGTGATCTGCGAGGAGATCGACCTGTGTGACGTCGATTTCCACCTCCGGGCCCTGGCGCTGCTGCGTCGGGACGAGGCCGACCTGGTCATCGGCAGCAAGGCCATGGCCGGGGCCCACGACAAGCGGCCCCCGCTCCGCCGCGCGGCGACCCGGGTCTACAACAAGGTGCTGCGGGTCAGCCTCGGGTTCTCGGGTACGGACACCCACGGGCTCAAGGCCATGCGCCGGAGCGCCGTCGCCCCGATCGCCGCCCGCTGCATCGTCGACTACGACGTGTTCGCCTCGGAGCTGGTCATCCGGGCCGAGCGCGAGGGGGTGCGTGTGCTCGAGATCCCCGTCGAGATCGAAGAGAAGCGCGCCCCGTCCATCAACCTCGTCCGCCGCGTGCCCCGGGTGCTCAGCAACCTCGGCCGGCTCATGGTCTCGATCCACCTCGGCAGGGACGTCAGCGACCTGATCCCCGGCCGCCGCCGGGACGACTGATCTCGTCCGCCAGGATCGCGCCCAGCTGGGCGCTCGATAGCCCGTTGTGAGATCCTCGTTCGGGCTCTCGCCTCCCTTCAATCGCCCCGCATCCGCAATCGCCGTGTCCACCATCCTCAGCCTCGATCTCGACGATCTACCCTGCTACCACGCGATCCACGGCCTCACGCCGGAGGAGGGGGCGGCGCCCAAGCGCGGCCTGGCCCTCGAGTGTTGGCTGCCTCGGTTTCTCGATCTGTTCGCGGCCCGAGACGTCAGCGCGACGATCTTCGTGGTCGGGGCCGACCTCGAGTACGACCTGCGCGAGCGCGGCGGGCGGGGAGCGGAGGTCCTGCTCCGGGCCCTCGCGCAGGGCCACGAACTCGGCAACCACTCGTTCTCGCACGCCTACGATCTCCACACCCGCAGCAGCGCCGAGATCGCGAGTGACCTCGGTCGCTGCGACGACCTCCTGCGTGAGCTCGGGGCCCGGGTGTTGGGATTCCGCGCGCCGGGCTATACCCACGATCGGGCCATGCTGCTGCAGGCGGCCGGCCTGGGCTACCGCTACGACAGCTCGCTCCTGCCCTCGCCGACCTACTATTTGGCCAAGCTCGGCGTGCTCGGTCTCGGCCGACTCCGGGGGCGTCGCTCGAGTTCTCAAGTCGGGGGCGCCCGGAGTTTCCTGGGGTCGAGCTCCGTTCACTACCTGCCCGAGATCGGCCTGTGGGAGGTCCCGATCTCGGTCAGCCGGGCCCTGCGCTTGCCCATGACCGGGACCTTCCTGCTCGGCGACGCCCCGCCGATGTTGCCCAAGCTGCAGGGGGAAGCCCTGCGCAGGGAGGCCGCGGTGACCAGGCACCTGCACCTCGAGCTTCATGCCATCGACCTCGCGGACCCGGCGGCGGACGGCGTCGATCCGGGGTTGCTCACCGTACAGCGCGAGCTGGCGACTCCCCTGGATCGGCGTCTCGAGCGGCTGAGCGCGCTGTTGAAGGCCCGCGGGAGGGCGACCTCCATCGCCCGTGCCCTGAGCCGCCACCTGGTCTGAGTTGTTTTTGGCCTGGCCCTTAGACCCACCCGCTCAGGCCCACCCTGAGTTCGGGCGGCTCTGATAAGGTCGGATCGTGGCGGGCCGAGAGTCCGAGACCTTCGGCGCGACCTGGGCGTCGGGGGACTCACCGGTTGAGGGGACCCTCGAGGAAAAGGAGAAGGTCGAGGGGTCGCGAAGACGTGGTTCAGGCGCGCGTGAACTCGGGGGCTTCGGTGACCGAGACGGAGCGTGGAACACGCGTCGGACCGACCGGACAGATCGCATCGGTCGCTACGTCGTCATCGAGCGGCTCGGCCAGGGGGGCATGGGGGTCGTCTATGCCGCCTACGACCCGGAGCTCGATCGCAAGCTGGCGATCAAGTTGATCCGTGTGGACGTGGCCGAGGGCGAGCGCGCCCAAGCCCGCCTATTGAGAGAAGCCCAGGCCATGGCTCGGGTCGCCCATCCCAACGTGATCGCCGTGTACGACGTCGGCACGGTCGCGGGCCAGATCTCGATCGCCATGGAGTTTGTCGCTGGGCCCAGCCTCGGCCGATGGCTGGCGAGACTCGACCATGAGCCCTGTGACTCTGGGTCGGCTGGGTCGGCTGGGTCGGACCAGCCGCGTTGGGCCCGGGTCCTGGCGGTTTTTCGACAGGCCGGCCAGGGCCTCGCCGCCGCCCACGAAGCCGGCTTGGTGCACCGCGATTTCAAACCGGAGAACGTCCTCGTGGGTGACGACGGCCGGGTCCGGGTGCTCGACTTTGGACTGGCCCGGGGGCTCACGGGCCTGGGCGCTCTGTCCACCGAGGGCTCGGACAGCGAGGGCTCGGGCGGCGAGGGCTTGGACGGCCAGGGCAGGGGCAGGGACCTCGAGCAGGGGCTCACAGATGTCGGCGCCCTGCTCGGGACCCCGGCCTACATGCCTCCCGAGCGTCTCTTCGGCGAGCCCAACGACGCCCGCAGCGACCAGTTCAGCTTCTGTGTGGCGCTCTGGGAGGGACTCTACGGGGAGCGCCCGTTTCGAGGCGAGACCCTCCACGCCCTGTTCGACGCGATCGCCGAACACGACCTCCAGCCACCGCCCCGGGCCCGCGCCGAGCTCGTCCCCGAGTGGCTGCACGCCGCGCTCGAGCGCGGTCTGTCGAGCGAGCCCAAGGCCCGCTTCCCCGATATGAGGGCGCTGCTCGAGGCCCTCCAGCCTCCCGAGCCACGCGCGAGGCGGGGCCTGGTCGCCGGCGCGGTCGTGGCCTGTGCGATGGTGATCGTGGGCAGCGTCGTCGGGCTCTCCAGCTGGGGCGAGCCCGAGACGCCGATCTGCGGGGGGCTCGACGGGGCCCTGGTCGGGATCTGGGACGAGGACCGGGCTGCGGCCCTGCGGGCGAGCTTTGTGGCCTCCGAGTTGGCCTACGCGCAGCGCAGCGCCGAGCTGGCTGTGACCGGCCTCGACCGGTGGCGTAGACGCTGGCTCGGCGCCCGGACGGCCGCCTGCGAGGCCACCCACCTGCGCGGTGAACAGTCGGCGCAGCTCCTGGATCTGCGCATGGCTTGCCTCGACGGCCAACTCGCCGAGGTCGACGCCCTGGTCGGGCTCATGCTCACCGGGGACGCGGGGGTCGTCGAGCGCTCGTCGGCGATCATCGGCGCGCTCGAAGGTCCGGCCCGCTGCGCCGACGGGGCGACCTTGGGTCGGACCCTCGGCGAGCCGCGAGACCCGGGGCTGCGCCTCGAGGTCGCCGAACTCGACGATGCCCTGACCCAGGCCCAAGCCCAGTTTCGGGCCGGTGCCTTCAAGGACGCCGCCGCGAGCCTCGAGGCTCTGCGGGCCGCGGTCGCCGAGACCCGGTGGCCCGCCCTCCAAGGTCGCCTCGCCCGCCTCGACGGCAAGCTCCTCGCCGAGCTCAGAGACAGCGAGGGCGCCCGGGCGGCCCACGTCGAGGGCTACGTGTTCGCGCACCGGGCCGGGGATCCACGCGGGGGGGCCGAGGCCCTCGTCGATCTGTTGTGGACGCTCCGCTACGACCCGAAGCGACGCGACGAGATGGGGCGCTGGAGCAGGGTCGCCCGCGCCGAGCTCGAGACCCTCGACGATCCCCTGCTCGCGGGGCGAATGCACATCGCCCTGGGCACCGCCGCCTGGGAGGCGGCCGAGTACGAGCGGGCGATCGCCGAGTACCAGACCGCCCTCGACATACGCTTGGATGCGCTCGAGCCCGGCCACCTCGCCGTCCTCGAGGCCCGCAAGTACCTCGCCGATACCCGGTGGCGCAGCGACGGCGATTTCGAGGCCGCGCGCCTGACTTACCTCGAGGTTCGGGCCGCCTACAGCGAGGCCCTGGGCCCCGAACACCCGGAGATCTCGGAGATCGATATGGACATCGGCGGGATGGCCTGGATGTCCGGGGACTACGATGCCGCCCGGGAGGGATTCGAGGCCGCCCTGCGTCGCCTCGAGCGTGTGTTCGGGCCCGACGATGTCCGGCTCAGCAACGGTCTGGGCAACATCGGGGCGTGCTACGCCATGGAGGAGCGCTACGACGAGGCCCGCCCCTACCTGGCGCGCTCCCTGAGCACGGCCCGGGCCGCCGCCGACTTCGACCATGTGCAGGTCGCTATCACGCTCGGGAATCTCGCCGAGCTCGAGTACCTCGTCGGGGACTACGAGCGTGCCCGCCCGCTCTATGAAGAAGCCTACGCCGTGCGCCTCGAGGCCCTGGGGCCCGACCACCCCGACACGGCCCGATCTCTGATCCATCTGGGCAAGCTGGCCCTCGCCACGGGCGACCCCGAGTCGGCTCGAGAGCACCTCGAGCGCGCCGTCGCCCTGCGTAGAGGAGACGTCCAGCGGGAGCTGCGGGCCGAGGCCCAATGGCGCCTCGCCGAGGCCCTCCACGCGCTGGGCGAGGACGGCCGGGTCCCCGAGTTGATCCGTGCCGCTCGGGCCGACTATGAAGCCTCGGGTGTGGGCCACGAGGGGCTCAGCACCGAGTTCGAGGCGGCTGCGAGCACGCTCGAGAGCGCGCTCTAGCAGTCCGTGGGGATCAGCGGGGCACGGAGACCGGGCGCCGCGCCCGTTTGCGGATCGACGAGTCCTCGATGCGCACCGCTTTGGTCGCCAGCGCATCGGCCTCTTCGTTGCCCTCGACGCCCGCGTGACCCTTGACCTTGAGCAGCTCGAGGTTTGGAAACTCGGGAATGAGGGCCTTGATCTTGTCGATGAGGGGGACGTTCTTCTTGGCCTTCCACCCACCGATGAGCACGCCGAGGGACCAGCCGCTGTCCGTGTAGAGGTGGATCCTGGCCTCGCGCTCGCCCTCCTCGAGGTTCTCCAGGGCCCGCAAAATACCCTTGAGTTCCGCGACGTTGTTGGTCGCCGCGCCGATGAACTCGCTGATCTCGGTGGTCGTGTCGGGCCGGCTGATGTGCACACCCAAGCCCGCCGGTCCCGGGTTCCCGGAGCAGGCACCGTCGGTGTAGATGACGATCGTCTCCGCGTCGGCCGGCGCCTTGGGCTGCTCCCGGAGCTGGGTCGAGGGGGTGCTCGTGCGTCCGCCGAACTCCGCGTCGGAGAGGATCTCCGTGTCCTCGGCGCTCAGCTCCTCGATGTTCTCTCGGTCGCTCCGGTAGGACTTGCTGGCCCCACGCTTGTAGCGAATCTCGACCATGCCTCGCCGCACGATCGGTTTACCCGTGTCCATCATGGTCCGAACCCAGACCTTCTCACCGCGAAAATCGACTGCCTTCCAGGGCATAGCGGCCGGGATGTTGCCATGCTTCGGCGGCGCCGCCATCGCTCAATTTGGGTCTTCGAGAATTCAAATCGGGATCGTGGGACATGGTCCTATTGCGCCCTCCTCGCCGAAATATGGGAATTGTCGGTCTCGCGAGAACTCCCTGTTTCGATCCTTCTATATTCAGCGTCTGGGTGTGAGCTTCGAAGCACAGCGAGGGCGAATTACTTTGCCTAGGCTGCTTGACCGCGAGAGATGCGCCCGTTTATAAGCCACCGACTATGAAGCGGATCTGCTGGACCTCGGCGATGGCTGTCTCTTTGCTCCTCCTCCCTGCTTGCAAGGGAGGCGCTAGCGCCGATGCAGTCAAGCTTGTCCCCGACGATGCTGAGTTCATCGTTGGAATCAACCCCAAGGCCCTCACCGGTTCGGATCTCTACAAAGAGTTCTCGTCCGAGTTCGAGAAAGAGGACGACTTCAAAGAGGCCATGACCGCCTTTGAAGACTGCGGCCTCAAGCCCACCGAGTTCGACGCCGTGGTCATCGGTGCGACCGCCAACGAAGACTTCGTAGCGATCATCGTCGGTGACGGTGTCGGCGAGGACGACAACGCCTCGTGCGTGATCAAGAACATCCAGAAGATGAGCGGCGACGAAGAGTCCGCCGAGGTCACCAAGAGCGACGGCAAGAAGGTCATCGAGCTCGGTGACGGTCGCGCCTACCTCGTGAACAAGAACATGCTCGCGCTGACCACGACCTCCTGGGAGGACAAGATCGGTGAGCTCGTCGACGGCGAGGGCAAGGCCGCGATCGACAACGGCAAGAAGGACTTGTTCGGCAAGGTCGACTCCAAGGCCGCCGTCTGGTTCATCGCCGAGGTCCCCGCGGACGTCGCGGGCATGGGCGCCATGATGGGCGCCCCCGAGGTCGCAGACGTCAAGACCGTCGCCGGCAGCGTCGATCTGAGCAAGGGCATGGCGCTGAGCTTCATCGCCGGCTTCGGCGACGACGACAAGGCCGAGGCCGTGGTCGAGAAAGTCACCAGCATGGTCGACGAGGTCAAGGACACGGACGAGGTCAAGGACTTCTCCGACGTCGTCAACAGCCTCAAGATCGAGGCCTCCGGCGGCGACGTCACCATCTCGATCTCGGCCAGCATGGACGACATCAAGAAGGTCAAAGAGATGATGTAAGACGCCTCGCGCGTCTGCTCGAGAGCCCGGCTTCGGCCGGGCTTTTTGTTTGTCTGCGCCTAGATCGGGAGTCGGTTCTGCCCCCAACACGTGATCGATCTCAACATCGATGTGCACGCAGAGGGCTGGACGCCGCATCCATCCTGATCTGCAATGCCGCTCCAACTCTCCCGCCAGCTGCTGTTGGCGGTGCCCAAACAGGGAGAGACATCATGAGTAAGAAAAGCCCCCTCCAGATCCTCAAAGCCAAGTTCGGCTCGAAAAAAGAGCTCGCCACCAAGCTCGCCGCGGTCCTCGAAGCCGACGAAGGTGAGTCCAAAGACGAGCACATCGAGCGACTCTCGCACGTCTCCAACGCCAAGCTGTTGCACCTCCATGCCCTGTCCGAGAAGGTCGCAGCCGCCGGTGGACGCGAGGCCCTGACCAAGAAGATCGCGGACGCTCAGAACAAGAGCAAGGACGAGGACTACATCGCGTCCCTGTCCAAGCACAGCTTCGGCTGGCTGATCGACAACGCGGGCAAGTAGACCGAGCCCCGGAATTGCGGAGAGCCCAGACCTTGGTCTGGGCTCTCTGCTTTGGTTCATGCCCGACCGGTGCCGAGTGGTGCCGAGTGGTGCCGAGTGGCCCCGAGTGGCCCGGGTGTGCTTTGGGTCAGCGCTTGGGCGTCTGGTCAGAGCTGAGGCACCTGGCTCAGCCGCGCTCGCAGTTCCTGGTGGGCCAGGGCGACCAGCTGCTGAGCCACGGCGAGGGCGCCCTGGGCCTGCCTCCAAACATCGATGTTGCCCTGGCGCTGGGTCAGGCGTTCGCGCACGGCCCGGAGGTCTTCACAGGCGGCGTCGAGATTGCGGAGCAGGGATTCGTCGTGTTCGGGCATTGTCGCCATAAAAGGGTGCCATGTGTGATTCGCGCTCGCACCTCCAGGTTCAAACTAGAATCGCGCATGGCGCGATATTGGCCTCAGACCTGGAACACGGACCTCAAGAAGGGTGCGACATGTCGTCCTCTCAGCTGCGCTTTGTTCACCGGGCCGCAGGGCCGGAGAATCCGCCCCGAGCGCAGCTTGAATTGTCAGAGCCCGCAGCTCGAATTGTCAGAGCCCGGGTTTGATTGAACACCAATCAGCCCTGGGCGCGAAGTGCCGCGGTCTCGATGTTGCCGCGGGCATCTCGGGCCCGCACGACCACCCGGTGCAGCCCGGGTCCCATGTCGTCGGGCAGGCGCAGTTCGAAGCGCTCGGTGCCCGAGTCGAAGATCCCATCGCTGGCCGAGGCCGCCCGAAAATCGCGGCCGTCCACGGAAAAGGCGACGTCGTGGACATAGCTCCCGACGTCGCTGGCCGTACCCGTGACCACGCCGGCCTTGATCGCCAGCTTGCTCAGGCTCGGTCGGGTCCTGTCGATGACGAAGGGATCCGAGGTCATCTCGTCGCTGGCCGAGGCCCCCGAGCCATTGCTGGGTTCGTCGCTGACCCGCACCTTCACCTCGTAGATGCCGTCGGCGAGGGTGTCGAGGTCGAGGCTCAACTCTGTGTCGTCGGTGGGTTCGCGCTCGGTCAGGGCGACCCACTCGCCGTCGTCGCCGCCCTCCGGACGGATCCAGACCTCGTAGATCAGGCTGTCGCCGTCGCGGGCCTTGGACTCCCACTCCACGGTCAGCTTGGGCTTGGTCTCGTCGTCGTCTCCAAACGAGAAGCTCTGGGCCTTGACCCCGACCCGGCCCATGACTGGCCCGAGGTTCTCGGGCGCATAGAAGGATTCGACGCCGCGCAGCTCGGCGTCGGCGTCGGCGAGCACGACCTCGACCTGGATGTAGCGGCGCTTGGGCAGGTCACCCTTACCGCGCAGCTCGTTGTTCTCGGGGCGAAGCGCGATCGGGCGCCAGGCGCTCCAGCGATCGTCGACCTCGGAGGTGGCTCCGCTGCGGACCCGGAGCTCGAGCTTGCCCTCACCGCGCAGGGCGAAGGCCCCGTAGGTCGAGGGTTGCTTGGCGTCCAGCACATCGCTGACCCAGCGGGCTGTTTTGGCGGGAGCTCGACTCAGGAGGTAGACGGCCGCACCGTCGCTGGCGGTGGCCAGGACCTCACCGCTGTCGAGCACACACAAGGCGGTGGCCTGGCGCTCCTCGAGATCGGCGATCACGGAGACGTCGCGATACCCCCGGGCCCGGTAGATCTTCCCACCCTTGGAGCTCGCCGCCAGAACCTCGCCGTCGTCGAGGGCGACCAGATCGATGAAGTACTGGCCCTTCTTGGTCAGCCAGGTCTCCCAGGCGGCGTCTTGGGCCCGCATGGGGTCGCGCTTGCTGCCCAGGTCGACGGCCCACAGGCGCGTGTCGGCCCTCGGCCTGGACCGGCGGGTGTCGTTGTCTGTGGGCTTGGCCCCGGTCAGGCTGGCCCGGTTGAGCTGTTTGGTCAGGGCGTCCCGGCTCGAGATGCTTCGCTCTTCGAAGTCGTTCACGGCGACCACGAGCTGGTCGCCGGCCACGACCATCGCCCGCAGCTCCTCACCCTTGAACTCGTGCAGGAGCACACCCTCGAGGCCGTCGCCGCCCAGGGTGTAGAGCCGGGCCTTGGGCGAGGTTCCGACCAAGACGTCGTCGCCGATGGTCAGGATTGAGAGCAGGTCCTTCTCGTCCGTGTCGAGGACGACCTTGGGGTTCTTGCCGTCGCTGCCCACCGACCACAGCTCGCCCCGGGGCCCGGTCGCGACCAGGAGCCGGCCCTTGTGGGGGACGATCGCCCAGATCTGGGTGACCTCGGCGAGCTCGGCGAAGTCGCTGACCTCGCCGCGCTTGTTCACACGCACGAGCTTGCCGCCGGGGAGGACGGCGGCCACCAGGTCGCCGCCGGGCAGGCGGGCCATGGCGCTCACGACCACACCCTCGAGCTCGGCCACAGGTTCGATCGCGGGTGAGCCTCCGCGCAGGTCGACCCGGGCCACGGTCGCCGAGTCGGCGGTCCCTACCCAGGCCTGTTTGCCGTCGGCGAGACAGCTGAACACCGCCCCGTGTTCGACCTCGACCTTGGTGTGGGCGTAGCCGCGGGTGACTTTGCCGCTGGACTCGATCGCCGCGCCCTCGACCTCACCGTCGGAGAAGGCCTCGAAGCTCTCGACCTCGTGGGTCTCGACGCCGCCGGCGCGGGCGACCGAGCCCACGCTCAGCGCCGTGGCCAGCCCCAGACCCAAGCCGAGGCTCAGACGCGCGCTCAGGCGCCTGCGGAGGACGGGGAGGAGACTCGAAGAGGGGACGTTGGTGGAGGTCATGGGCGCCGGAGAGGGGGCGAGCGGAGAGGAGGGGGCGTTCATGGCTCTTGGCTCATGCTGACAACGCATGGCTGATGGCTGTTGGCCGATAGCCTGATGGCTGTTGGCCGATGGCTGATAGCCTGATGGCTGATTGATAGCCTGATGGCTGATGGCTGATGGCTGATGGCTGATGGCTGATGGCTGATGGCTGATGGCTGATGGCTGATGCCTGATGCCTGATAGCTCAGTCGAGGGTCTTGGCGGGCAGGACATCGAGCTCGAGGCTGACCTGACCCTGGATGATCGCGTCGGTGCGGATCACCCGGCGTGCGGCCTGTTTGAAGTGCACGGCTTTGCGGTTGCTGCCGGCGGGGCTGAGGGTCTGGAGCACGCTCTCGGGCAGCGCGTCCATGAGGCCGTGCTCGGTGGCGAGGCCCTCGGTGGATCGGTAGACGGTACCGATCAGGCTGCGGGCCGGGTAGCTCTGGGCGAGGTTGTCGATCAGGTCGTCGACCGAGGTGGGCAGGGGCGCGTAGGGCGTGACCCACTCCCCGCCGGCGAGCTCGACCACGATCCGCTCCCCACCCGCGTCCTTGGGGATGCGGATGCTGACGGTCTCGGTGCGGACCGCACCCATGGGTGGCCGGTAGTCGACCTGAAGGTCGAGCAGCTCACCCGCCCGGATCTCTCCGCTCGCGACCCGGACCCGATCGATGGCCTCGACCTCGGCGCTGTAGTGGAGCCGGGCCTCCTGCTCGACCGAGATGATCTTGGCGATCTCGAAGCGGTTGTCGAGCGCGGCCATGATGATCGTCAGCGCGCGGCTCCGAGCCATGAGCCCACGGATGACCCCGCGCGGGTAGTAGGTCTCCTCGTGGAGCACGATGGTGCGCGGGCCCTGGCTGGTCTCGATCTGAATACGGTGATCGGTCTCGAGCACGACCTCGACCGCGTCGTTGCCCGCCTCCTCCACGGCGTCGAGCAACAAGGTCGCGACCAGGGGTGGGGTCAGGGCTTGGTTGGCGGCGACCGAACTGTGGTAGCGCCGCGGTGCGAGCTCCTCGTCCGGGCCGGTCACCGAGGTCGTCACCGGGATCATCGCGGTCTGGATGTCGGTGCGCAGGTAGATCGCCGGCTGCCGGTCTTGGATCATGGTGCCCTGCACATCCAGGGCGCTCGACAGCTTCACGGAGCGCTCGACGCTGTTGAGGATCGTGTGCACGTGGGCGTTGGCGATCGGCAGGTTGGCCGGTCCCTCGCCGTACATGGGGTGGCCGAAGGCGAGCAGCTTCTCGTTGTGCTTGCCGCCGACCCAGGTCACGGTGCCGTTGGGGGCCGCGCCGTTGTCTCCGGCGATGAACACCACCGAGACCGAGTCGCCGGGGATCCAGTTGTGCTTGGCCGCGCCCGTGGCCGGTGTGCCGGGGGCCGTGGCCCGTGCCGCCCGCTGGGCACCCGAGAAGAACGACCCGCCCCCGCGCACCGGGACCATGCCCGTGGCATCGGCGAGGAACTGGGCTGCGTGTGGGCCGAGGCCGGCGACCGACATGGGGGCGCCGATCGCCTCGAGTCCGCCCCCCGAGGGCGCGCCGCTTCCACCTGCGGCCTGACCCGGACGCCGGCGCTCGGGCAGGGGGTTCACACCCAGGGCCAGCATCTGGTCGGCCCAGGCCGAGGATCCCTCTCGACCCAGGGCCCGGCTCGGGGCCTGGGGCAGGACCTCGGGGCGATAGGGTAGATCCGCGATCTCGAGCATGTTCTCGATCGGGGTCATCCCGCCCATGGGATCTTTGTTGAAGCGGTAGCCGTAGGCGAGGGCTCCGGCGAGCTTGCCCTCGATGTAGATCGGGCTGCCCGACATGCCGCCGACGATCCCCGAGTGCTCGAGGCGCGGGTCGGAGGACCGAAACAAGACCGCGTCTTGGCCGGTGACGTAGTCGCGGACCACGTCCACGACCTCGATCTCGAACTTGTCGGGGGTCTCGCCCTCGAACACGGTCAGGGCGTAGCCCTTCATGCCTCGCTTGATGTCCGAGACCGGGATGATGTTCGGGTCGCCGGTGTGTTTGCCCGGCCGCCTCCGCTCGGTGTCGGACTTGCCGGACTTGCCCGACCTACCCGACTTGGCGGACTTGCCGGGCTTGGCCGCGACCGCGTCGCCGACCGCCCAAAAGCCGGCCCCCAGCCCCACACACACGGCCCCCACACCCATGAGGGTGACCAGGGGAGAGGTCCGCGTCCGGGCCCGTCCGTACCCCTGAGCTCGGCCCTGGGCTCGGTTCAGGGCTCGGATCTGGGCTCGGTTCGGGAGGTCGCGGGTTCGCTCAGGTTTTGTTGCCATACCGGTCGAGGGCCTCGCGCATGGTGCCGACGAGGTCTTCCTGCGGGGTGTAGAAGTAGCGAAATTTCGCGGCTCGGATCGGGTTTTTCAGGTCCTCGTCGAGTTTCCCGTTGGGGTCGAGGAACATGATCCGAGGGATGTAGTTGCCGTCTGGGGCGTAGAGGGTGACCTGTGGGCTCACGTCCTGGTCGGCGTGGACCATGATGAAGTCCTGCGAGAGGCGCTCGATCTCCCCTTCGTCGAGATTGAACACGCCTTTGAGGGCCCTGCATTTGGGGCACCACGAGGTGTGGACCACGAGCATGACGGGTCGCTGGGTCTCCCCGGCCTCGCGCAGGCCCTCCTCGAGTCCGCGCCAGGCGATGTCGTCGTTCCATCCGTCGGCGGGGATCGTTGCTGTGCGAACAGGACGATCACGATCCGCACCCTGGGCCGGCGCGGCATCTCCGGCTGACGCAGGCGCTGCCTTTGTGTCCTCACCCGCGAGCTGGGGTGGGTTGCAGGCGAGCGCACTCGCCACGAGGGCGAGCGCGAGGGCTGCGGCCATCACTGTGGTGCTCGAGCTCTGAAGTGGGGTCCGCAAGGTTGGGGAGGATACCACGCCCGTGCGGCATCGGCCCGCAGACAGGTGGACGGGGCCGGCCCTATCCACAGCAACAGCGCAGCGCCAGGACCGTGGGCTCGAGCTCGCTCAGCCCGCTCTCACAGCTCAGCGGCGCGCTGACCATCGGAGAGGTCGCGCACTCGAGGTCTTCGTACAGCTCGTAGGTGGCGACGGGCTCGACCTCGTCCTGCGACTCACAGGCCGTCACCAGACACACGCCTGCGTCCTGGGCCTCACACACGACGGCGCAACTCTCGGGGCCCTCGCCCTCGCCCTCGTCCACGGGCAGACAGGCACTCCATGTCCCCGTGGGTCCCCCGAGCTCGACGAGGTGAACATCGAGGGTGATCAGCTCGTTGGGCTCGGCCGTGGGTGTCCGCAGCGCGGTCTCGAAACCGTCGCGCTGGACGATGATCTCGACCGGGAACCCCAATGGGAAGAGTGTGGAACAAAAGTAGCCGCCCAGGTCGTCCTCGGCTGCGAGGCAGCCGATGGGCTCTTGGCCGGTGTGGGTGATCGTGACGACCGCGCTGAGGGCTTCGAGGGTGTAGCGCGGGTAGACACGAAAACCTGCGGTCGGGATCTCGGGCGTCGGGCTGCCCTCATCGGTCTCGCCGATGTCGTCCTCGCCGATGTCCTCGCCAGTGTCCTCGCCGGTGTCCTCGGGGGGAGGGAAGAGTTCCTCCAACAGGCAGGCGCTCAGGGGGAGGGTGCCGACGAGCAGGCAGGCGGTGGCGAGGCGCGCTGCGGCGCCGGGTTTGAAGATGTCGAACTCTACGGTCATGGCTGTCCCTCCAGAGTGGTCACCAGCGCGCCCCTGAGACTCTCGATCGCGCTCTCGAATCCGCCTGGGATGCGGACCTCTTGGGCCGCGATGCCCCAGGCGTCGAGGGACGAGACACCCTCGAGCACACCCACACGCAGCGACTGGGCGACCAAAAACTCATGATTGTAGATGCGCTCGCCGTTGAAGCGTGTGCCCACGTAGCGCAGGGCGTCGTTGGCCTCGTCGCTGCTGGGTTTGCCGTCGTTCAGACACGAGTAGTCGGCGAGGACCATCATCGCGTGGCCGCCCTCGAGCATGAGGCGAAGGTCGTCGGCCTCGATGGGGCCGCAGAAATCGACGACCACGACATCATAGGCGCCCGGGTCGACGTCACTGGGGAGGTGAAAATCGATCGTCCCCAAGTCGGCGATGACCTCGAAGAAGGGATCGAGGTTGCCGGCGAGGCAGCCGTCGGGGTCGACTCGGGGATCACAATTGGCGAACCACAGGATCTCGAGCTGGTCGTCGGCACCTCCGAGCTCGCGCAGGGTGTTGGCCCAAAACTCGAGGTTGGAGGTCGGAATGCCGGTCTTTCCCCAGACCACCATGCGGGTGTCGGGGTGGAGCTCGGACTGCTCGGGCCAGCTGTCGTCGGCTTCGGGCCCGGTGTCGGTGTCGGTGCCCGTGTCGGTGTCCTCCGAGCCCTCGGCGATGTCCTCGTCGGGTGTTCCCCAGCGGACGCAGCCCAGCGAGGTCGAGGCCAAGAGTACAGACAGGCTCAGCGGGCCCAGCAGCCCGAGCGCTCCGCGAAGGGGTGGCCCTGAACTCGAAGTGAAGGCCATCAGAACCGCCCTCCGAGGTCGAGGCCCGCGTAGCTGCGCGAGATGTTGGGCTGGAGCGTGAACGCTCGACCCGCGCGGGTCGTCCCGCGCTGCTTGGCGACTCCGTACATCAACATGCCAGCACCCGCGCTGGCCAGAATGGCCAGGCCCCCGACTGTCGCCGTGGAGTAGGTCTGGTAGCGCTGGACGCAGGCGTAGGTCTCACACTCGGGGGTCGGCCGCCAAAACCCGAGCCGGGCCGCGCCCATGCCGATGACCGCGACGGGCAAGACCACCGCGCCGGCGATCAAGAGGCCGCTGCCGTCACCGTGCCCCCGGCCTTGGCTCACGTCGTAGCGGCCCTTTTGGGCTGCCCCGAGACCGATCAAGGTGACCCCCGCCGCGTACGAGAAACCCGTACCCACGTGGGCCGCGATCGTGGCCGTCATCCCGTCGTAGCACCGACTCACGCTGCTGTTGGGGCCGCACTTGTTGCGCCACGCCGCGTTGCCGGTGAGGGAGAGGGGCACCCCGATAGCGATCAAGAGCGGGCCCGAGACCAACAAGCCGATGCCCATCTTGGGTGGATCAGGCTCATGCGAGGCCGGGGCGTAGCCGGGTTGAGGTTGGGCATAGCCGGGTTGAGGTTGGGCATAGCCGGGTTGAGGTTGGGCATAGCCGGGTTGAGGTTGGGCATAGCCGGGTTGAGGTTGGGCATAGCCGGGTTGGGGTTGGGGTTGAGGTTGAGGTTGAGGTTCAAAGCCGGGTTGCGGCTCCGTCGGCAGCGGGCCCCGTGGGGTGGCGGCAGGAACATCGTCGGGCGCGGTGTCCACAGGCAGCGTATCCGTCGCAGGGGGGAGCTCTGGAGCGGGTGCAGCTTCAGGCGGCGATCCAAGGCCGAACGCGGCGATCCAAGTAAGTGAGACCTTCGACAAAATCATCAATAAACTCGACTAACCCAAGCAGCATAGACGAATCACCGGTTCTTGGTAGCGCTTTGAAACCCAGGAATTTTGTGTCCAGCAGCCCGTGGGAGCCCACTCGCGGATTTTTCCGACAGGGATTCACGGAACATGTATCCGGCCGCGCCAGTGGAGTAAGGCGGGTATATCGGGTCGTTCGATCGGACGACCGGCGACGCGATCGTTTGCACGATGGCGGTCGGGTGCTTGCCAAAATGACCCGCGGCGAGTGACATACATGTCGTGTCCCATATTGAAAACGACCTGCCGCGGCACACTGTCGAGAGTGTCCTCGAGGCGCTCGGGGCCGGGGGCTCGACCCACGCTCCGCGCTTCTTGGTGCTCTATGGATCTCTGCGCGAGACCAGTTTCAGTCGCAAGCTCGCCCTCGAAGTTCAGCGCGTGCTCGCGGCCTTCGGGGCCGAGGTCGAGGTCTTTGATCCGCACGCGCTCCCGGTCTTCGATCGCGGTGTCGGGGACCACCCCGAAGTAAAGCGTCTGCGCGCGCTCTCGCTGTGGTCCGAGGGCCACGTCTGGATTTCGCCCGAACAGCACGGTGGCATGACCGGCGTGTTCAAGAACCAAGTCGATTGGATCCCGCTCGCGGACGGGGCGGTCCGCCCCTCCCAGGGCCGGACCCTCGCGGTCATGGCGGTCTCGGGGGGCTCGCAGTCGTTCAACACGGTCAATCAACTGCGGATTTTGGGCCGCTGGATGCGGATGTTCACGATCCCCAACCAATCTTCGGTGGCCAAGGCCTGGCAAGAGTTCGACGACGAGGGACGCATGAAGCCCTCGGCCTACCGAGAGCGCGTGATCGATGTGTGTGAGGAGCTGTTTCGGGTCACGCTCTTGCTCCGCGATCGCAGCGAGGTCTTGAGCCTGCGCAGCAGTGAACAGAGGCAGCTGCGCGAGCAGGGCCAGCTCGACAAGGGTCTCGGGGTCTGAGCTCGGGTCTGGGCTCGCTCAGCTCGAGACCGTGAACAGCATCGAGAGATCGACGTTGGGCGCCGAGTGGGTCAGGGCGCCCACACTCACCAAGTCCACGTCGAGTTCGCCCAGCGCCGGCAGGCGTTCGAGGGTGACGCCGCCGCTGACCTCGAGCAGGACCTTGCGCGTGCCCCCGCCCAGCTCCGCTGCCAGGGCCGCGGCCGCCCGCAGCTGGTCGTCGCTCATGTTGTCGAGCAGCAAGGTGTCGGCCCCCGCGACGATCGCCTCCCGGACCTCGGCGAGGGTCTCGACCTCACACTCCACCCGCACGCTGTGGGGGGCGTGGGCACAGGCCATGGCCACGGCCTCGGTCACCGAGCCTGCGCAGCGGATGTGGTTCTCCTTGATGAGCACGCCCGAGCCCAGATCGTTGCGGTGGTTGTGGCCTCCGCCCTGGCGCACGGCGTAGCGATCGAGGGCCCGCAGACCCGGCATGGTCTTGCGGGTGTCGACCACCCGCAGGCCGCTGGGTCCCGCGGCCTCGACGTAGCGCCGGGTGCTGGTCGAGACTGCGCAGGCCCGCCCCAGGAGGTTGAGGACGGTGCGCTCGGCCGCCAACAGCGAGCGCCCGTCGCCGGAGATGCGCATGAGCTCGGTGCCAGGCTCGACCAGGGTCCCCTCGGCACACCCGACCTCGACCTCGAGGTCCGGGTCGACCCGGGCGAACACGCGGGCCGCGATCGGGGCACCGGAGAATACGAGGGTCTGCCTGGCGATGATCCGGGCCCGGGCCCGGGTGTGGATCGGGACCGTCAACCGGGCCGTCAGATCGCCGGCGCCGAGGTCTTCGGCCAAGGCCGCGTCGATGATCGCCGTGATCGCACCGAGCTCGGCGAGGTCGCCCCTGTGGGCTGGAGAGAAGGTCGGACTCACGAGTTCGCCCCTGTTTCAGGTTGTGATCCGGGCTGTGATCCGGGCTTTGTTGGCGCGGGTCCCTGGGCCCGCCAGATCTCGATTTGCATGTCGTGTTGCTCGGCGTAGCGGCGCAGGCGGGGATCGGGGTTGACCACCCGAGGCTGACCGACCCGCTCGAGCATGGGCAGGTCGGAGTAGCTGTCCGTGTAGAAGTAGGACGCGTCGAGATCGATGGACCTGGACTCGGCGAAGCGCATCCCCGCTGCGAGCTTGCCCGGGCCAAAGCAACTCGGCGCGTGGTGCTTGCCCGTCAGCAGGCCGTCGACGACCTCGAGCTCGGTGCAGATCAAGTTGGGGATGTCGAGGATCTTCTGCAGGGGCGCGACCGAGAACGAGGTCCCCGAGGTCAGCAGGACCAGGGTGTGACCGCGCTCGCGGTGCCAGGCCACGCGCTCGATGCCCTCCACGCAGATCTCGGACTCGACGTCGTCGTGAAACCAGGTCTCGAGCTCCCGGCTCAGATCGGCGGCCGAGCGGCCCGCGTACTCCGAGACCACGTCGGCCGTGACCTGTTCGTAGTCGAGGATGCTCATCCGGTACTGGACCAGCCACCACACCGAGCGCAGCGCGGCCCGAACCGAGATCTGATCGTTGCGCCACAGGTGCTCGACCCACTTGCGGGCCGAGTTACAGGCCAAGAGGGTGTGGTCGACGTCGAAGAAGGCGCCGATCTGAGGTCCGGTGGCGTTCACAGGCCCACTCACTGTGGCGGCAAGGTACTCGCGAGCAGGAGGTCCATCAACAGGTTCGAGGCGACATGAAACAAGGCCGGTGCCCACAGGCTGCCGCTTCGCCGCCACAGCCACGCGAACACGAGGGCCGGGAAGAATGTCGCCAGGCGGGCCGCGTTGGGCACGGCGACCAGGTGGCCGATCGCGAACATGGCGCTCGAGAGCACGGCCGCCCAACCAAAGGGGACCCCAAACAGCTCGCGCGAGGGGGGCCACCGGGCCTCGAGCGCGTTCATCAGGTAGCCGCGATGGAAGACCTCTTCGGGCAGGGCGACGGCGAACAGGCCCACGGCCACGGCCTGCACGAAGCCCAGGCCGTAGTACTCGACCCACTGGCGGGGCACGAAGACCCCCGAAGGCCAAAATCCACCGGCGTGGCGCCGACACTGGCGACCCAGGAAGGTCTCGAGCCCACCCGCGCCCGGGGTCAGGCTCTCGACCGCGATCACCGGCGACAGGAACGAGAGGTCGCCCTGGTCACACACGCTCCAATAGAACGCCCAGGTCCCGAGCGCGAACAGGGGGAAGATCGCCAGCGCCGCGCCCAGAGCCCAGCGCCAACCGCTGCGCTTCCACGGCGGGATCGGCAGCTCGGGCCCGAGTTGCCAGCGCTGCGCCAGCTCCGGGTGAGCACGCAGCAGCCAGCCGGGCAACAGATAAAATGCCAGGATCAACCCGAGCCCGAGCAGCTCGGCGACCAGGGGCGGCCAGGGGACCTGGTGGAGCAGGCCGTAGACCAGGTACAGGCCGACCGTCGCCAAGATCGCCGTCCTTGCGACCTTCCGGGCCTGCGCAGGGGCCAGGGGGGGCGGCTCGGGCTGCGGGTCCGGATCAGCGTTCAGATCAGCGTTCAGATCCGGGTTCGGGTCCGGGTCCGAATCAGCGTTCAGCTCTGGGCTCGGGTCGGAGACCACAGCGACCGATCTACTGTGTTCAGGGCCGCCAGACCAGAGCCCGCTTCAGGACCCCGGCAGAGAGTCGACACACTGTGGCACGAGCACATCGAGCTCGGCGCCCGCGAGTTCACCCTGGCCGCCGACCCCCGGGCCCCGCTGCGCTCGGGCACGGCTCTAGATCGCACAGGCCAGCCGGGCCATGCGTCGACGGAGGCTCTCGAGGGTCTCGTTGAGCAGGTCGATGTGCTCGAGCACGCTGGCGTCCGTGGCCAGGGCGTGGATCTCTCGAGGGTCGAGCGCGTCGCCCTCGAGCACGTCCAGGGTGGAGATCAGGTAGCGCTCGATCCGCTCCATGGACAGGGCCGTCTCCCGCAGGTCGTCGTCGATGAACAACAGCAGGTTCTCGACGTGCTTGACCTTGGCCAGGGCCGGACTGGGCACGTAGTCCTGATTGGCCCGGTCCATGAGCCGATCCCGCGCTCGTGCGCGACGACCGCTGACCCGACGATCATCCTCGGCGGCGCTGCTGGAGACTTGGGTGACGGTCATCGCGGGTTGGCCCATGCCACCAGCGGTGGCACGTGCGCGTCCGGCCCACAAATTTTATGCAGATCTCGTGGGCCCCGCCCGGCCGCCCCCGACCGGGCGTCGGGAACTCCCCCAACTTGCGAATTCCCTGATTGTAGGGATCCTTGATAGGCCCACCTCACGGAGACCGAGCCCGCTGTGGCGACGATTCCCGACCAGACTATCGAGCGCATCCGAGAACAGGCCGACATCGTCGACGTGATCGGTGGACACGTGGGGCTCAAGCGATCGGGCAAGCAGTTCAAGGGCCTGTGTCCCTTCCACGACGAGCGCAGCCCGAGCTTCTACGTGGACCCGGTGCGCCGGAGCTTCAAGTGTTTCGGCTGCGGGGTCTGGGGCGATGTCTTCGACTTCATCCAGAAGGTCGAGGGGGTCGGTTTCCTGGCCTCGATCCGCACCATGGGCGCGCGCGTAGGGGTCGCCCTGCCCAACCAGAGCGAGGGCGACGTCCGCCGGGCCGAGGTCCGGGAGCGGGAGCGGGAGCTGGCCTACCGGGTCAACGCGGCGGCCGCCGAGTGCTACAGGACGCTCCTGCTCGAGGGTGAGCACGGCGAGGCTGGGCGCCGCTACCACGCCGAGCGCGGCATCGACGACGCCACCGGCGAGACCTTCCAGATCGGCTATGCGCCGGCCCCCGAAGAGGCGGGCTGGGACACGTTGGTCCACGAGCTGCAGCGCCGGGAGCTGCCCCTTGAGACCGCCGAGCAGCTCGGCCTGGTCGCCCGCAGCAAGCGGGGCGGCTACTACGACCGCTTTCGGGGCCGGCTCATGTTTCCCATCGTCCAACCCGGCGGTCGGGTGCTGGGTTTCTCCGGCCGTGTGCTCCCGGCCTTCGCCCAAACCGACGACGGCGAGAAGGCCCCCAAGTATGTCAATTCGCCCGAGTCGGTCCTCTATAAGAAATCAAAGACTCTGTTTGGTCTCCACATCGCGGGTTCGGCCATGCGCCAGCGCGATCGGGGGATCCTGGTGGAGGGGCAGGTCGACGTCATCGCCATGCACCAGCTCGGCTTCATCGAGACCGTGGCCCCGCTCGGTACGGCCCTGACCAAGCAGCAGTGCGAGCTGCTCGGGCGGTTCAGCAAGCAGATCGTGCTGTGTTTCGACGGTGACCAAGCTGGCGCCAAAGCAGCCTACGCGGCCATGCCCCTGCTGCTCGAGGGCGGCGTCGATGTCCGGGTCGCGGCTCTGCCAGCCGGTGAGGACCCCGACAGCTGTGACCCCCAGGTGCTCGAGAACCTCCTGCGGGCGCCGAGCTCGGGACTCGAATGGCTGATGAAGCGGATGGTGGCCAAGGGCGCCCGCCAATCGATCGACGCCCAGGCTCGTGCATTGCGCGCGCTCATTCCCCTGCTTCGCTGTGTCCGTGGTCGAGATGCACGCGGCGACTACTGCAACCTCGCGGCCGACATGCTCGGGCTCCCAGCGCGCCGGGTGTGGTCCGCCGTCGGGGGCGACCTGCCCGTCGCGCCCGACCCGAGATCGCGGGACAAGAACAAATCCCGGGATGGCTGGAAGGGCTCCAAATCCGGCTCGAAATCGGGGAAAAACAAGAGTTGGTCCAAGGGACAAAGCCATGGTGGCAACCGTTTCGCGGGCTCCGGCCGGGCTTCTGGCGGTCCGGCGCAGGGCTACGGGTTCCCGCCTGAGCCCGAGTTTTCGGGCGGTCCCCAGGGCGGTCCGCCCGAGTCGACCTGGACCGAGATGGGAGATTCAGGCTCGGGTCCCGGTCTGAGTTCCAGCGGGTTCGACGACGGCCCGAGCTTCGTCGGGCCGCCCCCCGAACGCGACGAGGGGAACGCGCCAGGCCCCCCCGAGAGGGGCGGTGGGCGTGGACCCGTGCGCTCGCAATTTTCTGGCGGTATGCCACACTCGGCGGCCATGCGCCCGGTTCAGCCCCTGCCGAGCGGCCAGGCGAGTGTTACGGCGCTATTGGTCGATCGACCGGAGCTCGCCCGTGTCGCCGAGCGCGAGGGTGTGCTCGATCGGGTCACCGATACACGCCTCCACCCGATCCTCGCTCGGGTCATTCGTGCCGCTCTCGAGGGTGAGGCCATGCCCAGCGAGGGCGAGCTCTTGGAGCTCGTCGAACAGTCGCAGCATCGCCTGCTCCACGACAGCGTTTTTGGGCACGAGTACCTCGAAGACGAAGACCCGCAGGCCGCCCTCGATCACGGCCTGATCCTCTGCAAGCGCGACGACCTCGAGCGCGAGGTCCGGCAGCTGGATCAGGGGATCGCCGAGGCCCGCACTCGCGGCGACCTCGAGGCCCTCCATGAGCTCATGCGACTGCGCATGGCGGCCGTCCAGAGCCGCCATGATCTAAGGGCCGACCTTCAGCGCAAGTGAGCCCGTCTCTTCTCCCTCCCCCCCCCCCCGACTGCACTAGAGGTTCAAACATCCAAATGCCTGGCACCAAGACCACCTTAGACGTCGAGAAGATCAAGCAGGCCGTCGTCGAGTTCGGCAAGAAGAAGGGGCAGGTCACGCTCGCCGAGCTGCGTGAGCTGCTGCCCTCCGAGCTCACCGTCGACAAACACATGACCGAGTGGCGAGAGCTGCTCCAAGAAGAGGGTGTGGTCGTGCTCGAGAAGGCCGCCAAGCGGACCAAGACGCGCGCCCGCAAGGCCAAAGACGAGACCGACAGCTCGCGCACCAACGATCCCGTGCGCATGTACCTGCGCAAGATGGGCTCGGTCTCCCTGCTCACCCGCGAGGGGGAGGTCGAGATCGCCAAGCGCATCGAGCAGGGGGAGATGCGGGTGTTCAACATCGTCATTCGCAGCCCGATCGCTATTCCCTATATCCAGAGTTTGTTCGACAAGGCCAAGCGCGGCCAGGCGCGGATCAAAGACATCGTTCAGATCGCCACGCCCAACGACGGTCCCAAGCCCAAGACCAACGCCCCGGCGAATCAAGAGGCCGCCTTCGAGAACATGCACAAGCAGCTCGAGAAGATCCGCCGGCACCAAAAAGATACGGAGAAGCTGATCTCCGCAGAGCTCGAGTCGAGCGACAAATCCAGCAAAGAGGGGGGCAAGACCGTCGAGGAGCAGATCACCGATCACGACGACTCCATCTACGACGCGATCCGCGACATGTACCTGTCGCGCAAGCCCATCGACGGCATGGTCGAGGAGCTCAACTCGGTCGTCGACCGGCTCCACAAGGCCAGCCGCGACCTGACCACCTGCGAGAAGCGGGCGGGTATGGACCTGGCCGAGCTCCGGGTGATGTTCAGCGAGACCCGGCTCACCGAGGAGCAAGAGTTCAAGTTCTGCCGGCGCCTCGGCCTGCACCCCTCGGAGCTGCGCGAGATCGAGGTCCGCATCAAGCTGGCCACCAAGCGCATCCGCCAGGTCGAGCAGGAGACCGAGATCCCCGCCCCGGAGCTCGTCGATCTCCACCGCGAGCTCATGACCGCGCGCCGCCGGGCCGAGAAGGCCAAGGCCGAGCTCGTCGAGGCCAACCTCCGCTTGGTGGTCTCGATCGCCAAGAAGTACACCAACCGCGGCCTCCAGTTCCTCGACCTCATTCAAGAGGGGAACATCGGGCTCATGAAGGCGGTCGACAAGTTCGAGTACCGCCGCGGCTACAAGTTCTCGACCTACGCGACCTGGTGGATCCGGCAGGCGATCACCCGGGCGATCGCCGATCAGGCCCGGACGATCCGGATCCCGGTGCACATGATCGAGACCATCAACAAGCTGATCCGGACCAGTCGCAGCCTGGTCCAGGAGCTCGGCCGGGAGCCGACCCCGGAGGAGATCGCCGAGAAGATGGAGCTGCCCCTCGACAAGGTCCGCAAGGTCCTCAAGATCGCCAAGGAGCCGATCTCCCTCGAGACCCCCATCGGCGAGGAGGAGGACTCCCACCTGGGCGACTTCATCGAGGACAAAAATGCGGTCAGCCCCAGCGAGGTGGTCATCAACATCAACCTCGCCGACCAGACCCGGCGCGTGTTGGCGACTTTGACCCCGCGCGAGGAGAAGGTCCTGCGGATGCGCTTCGGCATCGGCGAGACCTCGGACCACACCCTCGAGGAGGTCGGTCAGGACTTCGCCGTGACCCGCGAGCGCATCCGTCAGATCGAGGCCAAGGCCCTTCGCAAGCTCCGGCACCCGAGCCGCAGCCGGCGACTCAAGGCTTTCGTCGAGAGCACCTGAGCGCCGGCCGGCGAGGTCTCACTGAGAGAGCGATGGCGTGTCAGGGACGCGCCATCTCTGTTTGGCTATAAGGGAGAGCCGCCCCGTCGTCCTGCGCGCAGCACAGAGCAGCGACAGGGCTCTCGCTCGGGACCTCGGTCGGCGGTCGGCGGTCGGCGGTCGGTCAGTAGTCGCTGATGCCGCCGACGTTGGTCACTCGGCTGAACCCGGACTTGAGCAGCACGTCCTTCGCCAGGCCCGAGCGGCCGCCGCTGCGACAAAACACGACGATCGCTCTGTCCTTGTCGCCTCCTTGGTGCTCGAGGACCTCGGCGACCCGGCCGGGCAGCTCCGTGTGGGGGATCAGGATCGAACCTTCGAGGTGGTGTTCGGCGAACTCTTGGGCGGTCCGAACATCGAGGAGCAAGGCACCATCCGCGACCAACTGGCGCGCGAGCTTCGAGTCACGATCGGGCAGGGACATGCCCCGACGCTAAGCCACCACCGTCGTACTCGCAATCACCCCTGCTGGGCGCTTCGGCCATCTGGGGAGGTGTTGGAGCGGGCCGCTGGCCAGTGGCTCACCAGGCGCCCTCACGGGTCGCTGGGTGCATCCCGTGGGTGCGCGGCCAGCCAGGCGCGGACTTCGTCGTACTCGCCGCGATAGTCGTCGCCGGCTTTTTGGTAGCTGTCCCGGGCGCGCTCGGCCGACAGATCTGCGCGGGTCAGGGCTGCCTCTCGCTCGCTGCCGGTCTCCGGCGCGCAGGCGAGCTCGGCGAGCGCGAGGGCGAAGAAGGTCTCGGCCTCGGCCTCGTCCGAGCCCGGCCTGGTCCGGCGCTGCTCGGCCGCGCGCTCGAGCAGCTCGAGCGCGGTCGCGTCGATCTCGAGCGCGAGCAACACTCGGCCCAGGCCGGTCATGGTCATGGTCACGCTGGGGTGGTCCTCGCCCAGGTGCTCACGCTTGATCTCCAGCGAGCGGGCCAAGGTCGCTCGAGCGCCCTCGAAGTCGCCCCGGAGGCGCTGGGCCTCACCGAGGTTGTGGAGGTTGAGGGCGACGCTGGGGTGGTCCTCGCCGAGGATCGCCTCGCGGATCCGGACCGCCTCGGCGTAGTGTTCTGCGGCCTCTACGAACAGGGGCGCCGCGGCCTCGGGTCGCGCCCAGCTGAGCTTGCGCCCGCGCTCGAGCAGGCTGTTGCCGATGTTGTTGTGGGAGGCCGCCGTGTTCGGGTGGCTCGCCCCCAGCTTGGTCTCGAAGATCGCCAGGGCCTTGCGGGCGTAGCTCTCGGCGGCCTCGTGTTGGCCGGCTCCGGTCAGGGCGTTCGAGATGTTGGCCATGGCGATAGCGACCTCGGGGTGGTCGGCGCCGAGCTGGCGAGCGCGGATCTCGAGGGCCCTGCGCTGGTATTCGCTGGCGCTCTCGTTGTCGCCGCCGGCCCGGACCAGGGACCCATAGTGCAGGTAGAAGTCGGCCTCGAGCAGGGGCGCGCTGCCCAGGCGCTCGAGGGCTGCGCGGGCGTCGGCCGCCAAGCTCTCCCCGGTCTTCAGGTCGTGCTCCAAAAACGAGACCCGCATGAGCTGGGTCAGGGCCTGGACCCGGGTCGCGTCGTCACCGGCGACGTCGGCCCGCCGCAGGGCCTCGCGCAGCGTGGTTTTGGCCTCGGGGAGCTCGCGCCTCTTGGCCTGGATCTCGCCGAGCAAGAGCAGGGCCCGGCCCTCACCGTGGGCTGTCCCGATGTCTCGAGCGAGGTCGATAGCGAGCTTGGCGATCGTCGCCCCCTGTTCATACTTGCCCACGATCTTGCGGCCGCTGGCGCTCGCCAACAGGTGCTCGAGATCCCGCATGCGCTCGTCGTCGACCGGGGCGTCGAGCAGGGCCCGCTCGTCCGCGCAGCTCGCCACCGTCTCGAGGCTGCCGGCCGCGACGATCGCCCGGGAGACCACGTCGGCGTCGGCCTCGACCAGGAGCCGGGTGAGCTGTTCGAGCTCGGTCAGGCGCTGGCCCAGGCAGACCATCTTGCGACCGAAGAGCTCGGGGCTCTCCTGCCTGCGGACCACCGAGGCCTCGCAGACCTCCCGGTGCATGGTCACCCAGTCCTCGGCGAAGGCGTCGAGTTGGGGGGCCGTGCCCCGCCAGGCCTCGTCGGCGTAGGGGGCCCCGGTGGCCTCGAAGGCGGTCTGAACCCGCCCACGGATCTGTGGATCCCAGACTCCGGAGAGCTCTCGCTCTCCGCCCTCACAGGGGCCGGGGCCCGGGTCGTGGAGCAGGACCCCGGCGCCCACGCTCAAGGCCGCGATCCCTGCGATCACGCCCGCGCCGATTCTGCGCCTGCGTGTGCGCGGGTCGTGGGTCAGGGCCTCGAGCAGGCTGTCCATGTCGGGCCAGCGCGCGTCTGGGTCGACCGAGAGGCCGCGCTCGAGAACTCGGCGCAGATGCTGGGGGACCCGGGCGCCGCTCGGCTCCCGGATGACCCCCGCGGTGACGGCGAGGGCGAGCTGGCGGAAGTCGGCGGCCGCGAACGGGCGCTCGCCGTAGAGCTTCTCCCAGAGGGCCACACAAAACGCGAACTGATCGCTGCGCGCGTCGACCCCCTGGGCGAGGAACTGCTCCGGGGCCATGTAGGCCGGCGTCCCCAAGATCGCCCCGGTCCGCGTCAGTGGTTCACTCAGCGAGTCGTTGGTCGCCCCCAGGGCCGCGACCTCGTCCTCGAGGGTGCGCACGTCGGCGCTGGGTCGGGGCTCGCTGGTGCCCCGGGCGAGCCCGAAGTCGAGCACTCGCACACGTCCATCGTCGCCCACCAAGACGTTGTCCGGTTTGAAGTCTCGGTGGACGAGTCCGGCACGGTGGGCCGCGGCCAGGCCCTCGCCGGCCTGCACAAAGACCGCGAGAATCTCGAGGAGGGGATTGGGATTGGGATTGGCCTTGGTCGAGCTGGAGTTGGAGCCGGGCGACCACTCGCGCAGGGTCTGGCCCTCGACGAACTCCATGGCCACGAACACCTGGCTGCGGAAGGTGCCGAGCTCGAAGACCTGGACGACGTGGGGGTGGGAGAGCTTGGCCAGGGCCTGCGCCTCCCGGGTCAGGCGTGCGTGGTGGGCCCCCTCCTCGTCGACCCCGCGCAGCAGCTTGATGGCGATCTTGCGGTCGAGCTGGGTGTCGTAGGCCGAGTAGACCACCCCCATGGCACCGGCGCCCAGACGCTGGAGCACGGTGAAGCGCCCGATCTTGGCCGGTTCGGCGGCCGCTCCAAACAGGTGGGCGGCGACCGAACTACGCAGGTGCTCGGCATCGAGCGGAGCGACCTGGGCGGGCCCCAGGTTCATATTCGAAGGGTCGATCGGCCCGGCGGTCTCTGCACCGACGGCCTCCTCGTCGATCTCCGTGTCCTCGAGCGAGGGCCGCCGCTGCTCCGACACTGGACCACAATGGCGTATCGTCGGTTGAGACACCAGCGGGCCACGAATCGAGCTGTGGACCGGCTCAGAGCGCCGTCACACTCAGCAGCGCAGGCCCGACCCCAACCCCGAGGTCCGAGTCGACGACCACATAGACGGTCTGGTCGAGGGTGAGGTCGAGGGTGAGGTCGCCCGGACCCGCCACACAGTCCAACTCGTCGATTGGAACGCAGGCCTGGAGTACGTACAAGACGGGCTTGAACTCGGTCTGGGTGAGCTCGAACTCGTAGCTCCCGCTCGCGGGGGCCGTGAACTCGAAGATGAGCTCAGGGCCGTCTCCGCCGCAGCTCCCCGCCAGGCTCGAGTCGGCTTCCCCGAGCAGGACCTCGGTCTCACCCAGGTCGAGGACGGCGTCCACCAGCAACGCACAATCGATCCCGCTGGTGTCCTCGCTGCCGCCGTCGCTGCTGCCCTCGGTGCCGATGTCGTCGCTGCTGCCCTCGGTGCCGCTGTCGTTGTTGGTGTCCGTGTCATCCTCGCCCGAGTCGGTGCCCTCGTCGGCGATATCGATCTCGTCGCCCTCGATACCGAGGAGCGGGCACCCGCCGAGTGTCAGAACGAGGGAAAGATTGAAGACGACGAGACCGAGTTTGCAGGGTTGGGACATGGCGAGCGCTCCGGGCGGGGAGGTCCCCTACCGGGGGTGACACCGGCGCCCGTTTCGATCATGCGGCGGCTCGTAGCCGTGGTGCCGCTCAGGCCCCAGAGATGCTCAGCTTCGCCTGACCTGTGCCCCCTGCACTGTCGACGATCACGTAGACCTCTTCGCCCGCATCGATCCACAGGTACAGGGGCGTGCCGAACTCGCTGCACTCTGCGGCTGCAAAGGGATCGCAGTAGGGAGGACCCACGCTCAGGACACCGTCGAACTCCGCGTCGTAGCCCGAAAACTCATAGGTCGTCGAAACGGGGGCCGTAAACAGGTACACGGACTCGGGCCCAGGCGCGCCGCACTCGGTCTGGATGAAGTCTGGGCCGTCCACGATCTCGACGATGTTGGCGTCGGCCTCGGTGAGCACACCGACGATCTGGCAGGGATCGTCGATGCCGGTGTCGCCCTCGTCGGTCCCTGTGTCGCTCTCGCCGGCGTCGGTCGGCTCCGAGTCGTCGCTGGTCCCCTCATCGAGGTCCGTGTCCCCGCCCTCGTCCCCGGGAGCCGTGTCGCCCGAATCGCCCGTATCACTGGTGCCGTCGTCTTCGGTGTCCGAGTCTCCGGCGTTGTCGTGGGTCTCACCGTCGTCGGCGATATCGATCTCGTCGCCTTCGATACCGATCAGGGCGCAGGCGCTCAGGGCCAGCGCCGGAACCAGGGACAAGAGGGTGAGTGCCCGAGCGCGGACCGTGGGCGAGGGCGACGACGTGAGGGACAAGATCTCCATAGCAAGCACAATCCAGGGGGCGAGGGGGCAATTATGTACCACGGTAGGCCGCTGGGTTCCCCCGTCGCCGGGTCCCCCCCTGTGTCAAATTGTGGCCTGGGCTGGGTCCCCTCCGGCTGCTAGCATGGCCTCGGGCATGACCGGTGAGCGCGACCAAAAGACCGACCTCGATCTACTCGAGGCGTGGCGTGGTGGGGACGTTCGCGCGGGCAGCGAGCTGTTCAATCGTCACTTCGACAGCATCTGTCGGTTCTTCGCCAACAAGGCCCCCAGCGAGGTCGACGACCTGATCCAGCGCACTTTCCTGGCCTGTGTAGAGGGTCGGGATCGGTTCCGCGGCGAGGCCAGTTTTCGTGGATACCTGTTCGGTGTGGCCCGCAACGTGCTGCGCCGTCACTACCGAGACAAGCGCTACCACGACGCCCGCTACGACCCGCTCTTGGTCTCGGTGCACGACCTCGGGCCTGGGCCGAGCCTGCTGGTCGCCGACAAGCGAGAGCAAGAGATCCTGCTCCAGGCCCTGCGCCGCCTGCCCATGGATCACCAGATCACCCTCGAGCTCTACTACTGGGAGAACATGTCCGGCTCCGAGCTCGCCCAGGCCCTCGACATTCCCGAGGGCACCGTGCGCGGACGAATCCGGCGCGCCAAAGAGCTGCTCGAGAAGGAGCTCGCCGAGCTCGCCGAGTCACCCCAGCAGCTCGAGAGCACGGTCGCCAACCTCGAGGGCTGGGCCCGCTCGCTGCGTGAAAAGGCGCTGGTCAAGGCGCCCAGCTGAGCGCCGGCTCGGCCCTACTTGAGCCCGTTCTCGCGTAGGCGCTGGTGGAGAAACACGTCGGCGTTGATCGGCTCGGGGTAGCGGTTCGGGTTGTCGGCGCTCACGCACTGGGGGAGCGTCTCGACCATGAACTCGGGGTTGGGGTGTACAAAAAACGGGACCGAGTAACGGGGCTGGCTCGCCCACGGCTCGGGCGGGTTGACCACCCGGTGGATCGTCGAGGGCAGGACGTGGTTGGTGAGTCGCTGGAGGATGTCGCCCACGTTGCACACGACCACGCCCTCGATGGTCGACACGGGGATCCAGCCGCCCTCGCGCGAGCGCAGCTCCAGGCCCGGCTCGCCCGAGCCGACCAGCAAGGTGATCAGGTTGATGTCGCCGTGGGCGGCCGCCCGGACCGCGCCCGGTGGGTTCGCGGCCGGGTCGGCGAGCGCCGGATAGTGGATCGGCCGGACGATCGAATTGCCCCGCTGGGTGTGGGCCACAAACCAATCGGCGGGCAGCTCCAGGCTCAGGGCGATCGCGCTGAGCATGCGCTGGCTCAGGGCGTCGAGGGCCGCGTAGAGGGCCAGCAGGGCCGGCCGAAAGTCGGGCAGGAGGGCCGGGTCGGGCCAGATGTTTTGGGGCAGGCTCGCGGACCCGGGGCTGCCCGGGTCGAGCTCGCGCCCGACGTGCCAGAACTCCTTGAGGTCGCCCACGCTCGAGTCCTTGGCCCTCTCGACCCCGAAGGCCGTGTAGCCCCGCTCCCCGGCCCGGCTCGGCTCGTGGTAGGCGAGCTTGGTCTCGAGGGGCAGGGCGAAGAGGCGCTCGAGGGCCGCGTAGGCCCGAGCGACGACCGCCTCGCCCATGCCGTGCTCACGGATCCCGACAAAGCCGAACTCCCGCAGCGAAGCTCGGAGCGCGGCGACGAAGGTGTTGCGCTGAGCGGCGTCGCCCTGGTCGAACAGACGGATGTCGAGCTGGGGGATGTTCACTGGGCCCGCGGACACGCGGCCCGCTTACCACGGGGCGAGCTGCGCCGCCTGTGAGCTCTATCCACGAGATCGGGGGAGGCCCAGGAGCTCGGCGGTTGGTGTCCGGGGTGTGGCCCGACGCCCCAAAATCTCCCCCGTCTGACGACGCCCTAGCAAAGCGGCTTCGCCTTCTCGTCAGCGCATGTCGTGTCGCGGAGCGCGATCATAAATCCGAGTGACATGAGACCAAAAATTTGGACCGCGTGTCGAGACCATATTGGTTCTTTGGCATCTCTGTACGCGATCGCGCGACACTGTCGGGCGTGAGTGACGAAGCCAAGCGCACCCTGGAGGCCGCGATGCGCTTGCCTGGGATCGAGATCGCTGGGATCCTCGCCGATGCCCTTGGCGAAGGGTTTTCTCCAGAGGAGATTGAAGTGGCTTGAATCGCGGAGGCAAAGCGGCGGGTCGAGGCCATCGATCGTGGTGAGCTCGAGCTGGTCGACTCCGAGGAGATGACGGCGAGGCCCAGCTGCGCGAGCGAGCCCGTCGGGTTCGATCTCGGCGAGCCGGTTGATCATGCGGGTGCCCTACTCGGTAGCCGCAGAGGCCGAGTTCGCGGGCTATCGATTTGGTACGCGTCGCGTGAGGATGGCGAGTACCTGGTCGAAGGGGTGGGTTGCCGATCGACCGGCGACTTGAGCAAGATGGCCACCGAAACCGTGGCCAAACGAAAATCGGGCAGCCAGGTCACCCTGGCTGCCCGTTTAGGGCTGCGCGCGGCAGGAGTCGAACCTGCGGCCTTCGGCTCCGGAGGCCGACGCTCTATCCAGCTGAGCTACGCGCGCGAGGCGGAGAGATGTAACCGAGGGCCGAGCGCTGCGCAAGCCTTGCTCGTCCCGCGAAACCCGCGAGCGCATGCTAGGCTCCAAGTCGAGATGAAGCCCCCTCGCAGGCGAATGAGCGTCTTTCCCGCCGAACTTCCCGGCCGGGTGCTGCTGCCCCTGACCGGGCTCTTGGCCGTGCTCACGGGCTCGGCGGCAAACTGGGAGATCCCCGATCTCGATACGATCCGGCGGTGGTTCCGGCGGATCCAGGAGCTGATCGTGCTCGGCGGGGTGGGCCTGTCGCTCGGGCTGAGCTTCGTATTCATCGGAACTTGGGTGCTCTCGCACCTGCGCCAGCCGACTCCCGATCCGGTGGACTCTGGCGAGGACTCTGGCGACTCGGCCGAGGGGGAGCGAGCTCCGGTGTCAGTGCGGAGTCCCTGGATGTCGCACGTGGCCCTGTGGGCGAGCTTCATCCCCGTGGCCCTGACGCTGGTCGCGGCGGCGGGCATGTTCGTCCCGGTGCTGCGCCCGCTGATGCTCAAGATGTTCGCGTATGCGGTCGGGATCTCGGGCGTGTCCTGGCTGGTGTCCGTGGTCGCGCTGATCGTGGGCGGGAGCCGTGCGGCCCTCGCCCGGACCCGGCGCGCGCTGCTGCTCGGGGGCACACCTTTTTACTGCCTGGCGATCTGGCTGGCGCGGTTTTTGACCCTCGGGTTCTGAGTCGGGTCTCGAGCCGCTCGGTTCGGGTCTTCGGTCTTTCAGTCTTCCCGGAGCTCGAGGGCGGGCGTGTAGCCGGGCCTGAGCTTCAGGGCCCGGTCGAGGGACTCTCTCTCACGCACTTCGTCACCGCGTAACCGGGCGATCTCCGCCCGGGTCGTCCACAGCTGGGGATCTCGCGGGTCGAGGGAGAGGGCAAACTCGATCTCCTGGGCCGCGGTCTGCAGGTCCCCAAATTCGAGCGCGAGCCGGGCCCGGAGGTAGGCCTCGTAACTCAAGGGCGAGGCCGGCGGGCTCTCGACCAGGCGACCCGCGGAGGGCTCGGTCTCGCGCCTCGCTGCATGCTCACCCGTAGCGCCAGGCTCGCCGACGTTCGCCGAGCCGGGGTCGGGCTCATGATCGACATCGTCGATATAGTGAAGACCCCGGTGAGTCATGTAGCCCTGGCTCCAGCAGCCGCCGAGCAGGGCAGCGACCAACAGCCAACTGAGCCCCGCCAACCCGCGCCGAAGCACCGTCCATAGGCCCGCCCTCGGCGAGGCTCGCCGTCGGCGGAAAGGCGCGAAAACGTCACTGTGGTGAGCGGGGAGGGTAGAGAGGCCGGGGGCCGGTCGGCGAGGCTCGCGGTCTGCCCCGTGCAGGGAGCTCTCCCGATGGGCTGGCTCGGGGAGCTCGAAGCTGGAGGCGGGGCGCAGAGGGAGCACGGCGGACATGCTGCCACAGTGTGGGTGGCTCGCTGAGCCGGTCAGCCAAGTCAGCCAAGTCAGCCAGCCTCCGGCCAATCCAGCCAATCCAGCCAATCATGTCAATCACGCGCGAAGGTGGTAGCGTCGAAGGTGATGGGGGACGACCTCGAACTCGCCGCTGCCTGGCGGCGGGGCGATACGGAGGCCGGTGAGGAGCTGTTCTCTCGGCACTTCGACGCGATTCATCGCTTCTTTCGCAACAAGTTCCGCTGCGGGGTCGACGATCTCGTGCAGCAGACCTTCGTCGCCCTGGTCGAGGGCCGCGACCGGCTCGCAGAGGTCCGCCACTTCCGGGGCTATCTGTTTGGTATTGCCCACAACGTGATGCGCGAGCAGCTGCGCAGCCTCGGTCGCCAGCGTCACTTCGATCCGGTCAACACGTCGATCATGGCCCTCGACCCCGGGCCGAGCACGATCAACTCTCAGCGCGCGGAGCAGCAGCTCCTGCTCCAGGCCCTGCGCAGCATCCCCCTGGCCCACCAAGTCGCCCTCGAGCTGACCTACTGGGAGGGACTCAACGCCGCCCAGATCGCGGCCATCGTCGGTGTTCCCCACGGGACGATGCGCAACCGGCTGCGGCGGGCTCGGCAGCTGCTCGAGCAGGCCATCACCACACTCGACGAGTCGCCCGCCCTGCGCGAGAGCACCAGCGCCGGGCTCGAGACCTGGGCTCGACATGTGCGCGCCGAGATCGACGCTGTGCAAGGCTGATGGCTGATGGCTGACGGCTGAGAGCCACCCCCTAGAGCGGAATGTTGCCGTGTTTCTTCGGCGGGTTCTCCTGCCGTTTGTTGCGCAGCAGGTCGAAGCTGTCCGCGAGCACGCGCCGGGTCTCGACGGGCATGATCACCCGATCCAAGAACCCGCGCTCGGCGGCCTTGTAGGGGCTGGCGAACAGGCGGCGGTAGTCGGAGATCAGCCGGGCGCGCTCGGCCTCCGGGTCCTCGGCGGCGGCCAGCTCCCGGCGGAAGATGATGTTGACCGCGCCCTCTGCCCCCATGACGGCGATCTCTGCGGTGGGGTAGGCGAGGTTGATGTCGCCCCTGATGTGTTTGCTGGCCATGACGTCGTAGGCCCCGCCGTAGGCCTTGCGGGTGACGAGGGTGACCTTGGGGACGGTGGCCTCGGTGAACGCGTAGAGCAGCTTGGCCCCGTGGCGGATGATCCCGCTGTGCTCTTGGCTGGTGCCGGGCAGGAAGCCGGGCACGTCCACCAGGGTCAGGAGCGGGACGTTGAAGGCGTCGCAGCCCCGGACGAAGCGGGCGGCTTTGACCGAGGCGTCGATGTCGAGGCAGCCGGCGAGCACCAGGGGCTGGTTGGCGACCACGGCCACGCTGTGGCCGTCGATGCGGACGTAGCCGCAGACGATGTTCTTGGCGTAGTGCTCGTGGACCTCGAGGAAGAGGCCGTCGTCGGCGAGCGCCTCGATGACGTGGCGGATGTCGTAGGGCTTGTTGGGGTTCTCCGGGACCAGGTCGACGAGCCGCTCGCAGTCTCGGTCGACCGGATCGCTGGTCTCGCGCCGGGGCGGGGGCTCCATGTTGTTGCTGGGCAAGAAGCCGAGCAAGGAGCGGGTCAGGGCTAGCGCGGCGGCCTCGTCGGGGCAGGCGAAGTGGCCGACCCCAGAGCGCTCGTTGTGGGCCCGGGCGCCGCCGAGCGCCTCTTTGGTGACCTCTTCGTGGGTCACGGTCTTGATCACGTCGGGGCCGGTGATGAACATGTAGCTCGATTTTTCGACCATGAGCACGTAGTCGGTCAGGGCGGGCGAGTAGACGGCCCCCCCGGCGCAGGGCCCCAGAACCACGGAGATCTGTGGGATGACGCCCGAGCTGAGGACGTTGCGCTTGAAGATCTCGGCGTAGCCACCGAGCGCGGCGACCCCCTCTTGGATGCGGGCCCCGCCGCTGTCGTTGAGGCCGATCACCGGGGCGCCGACCTCCATGGCCTTGTCCATGATCTTGCAGATCTTCTCGGCGTGGGCCCAGCCCAGGCTGCCCCCGAACACATCGGGGCGCTGCGCGAACACAAACACGCGGCGGCCGTCGATGGTCCCGTAGCCGGTGATCACGCCGTCGCCGTAGACCTGCTTGTCCTGCATGCCGAAGTCGGCGCACTGGCTGGTCACGAAGCGGTCGAGCTCGACGAAGCTGCCGGCGTCGAGCAGCAGGTCGATGCGCGCCTGGGCACCCTGTCGACCTGCGGCCGACAGGCGGGCGTGGGCGGCCTCGGACTTGGCCTCGAGTTTTATGAGGCCCGGGCTGCCCCCCTCCTGGGTCCCCGACTCCCGCTGGTCCTGCCCCTGCCCCTGCTCCTTTTCCTTTTCCTCTGCCTTTGCCTCAGTGGCGCGGGCGAGCTCGGGGCCGCCACCCAGCGCAGCGATGCACTCGCGCAGGGAGAGCGCAGCGACGGGTCGAGAGGCCGCGGCCGAGGGTTTTGGGTCCTGGGACATCGCGCGGACTCTATCAGGCGAGCCGGGGGCGAGTGGGTGGGCCCGCGGGTGGCCCGTGTTCTCGGGCTTCCCGCCCGAGCTCACGCGAGTTTGTCACCGCCAGGTCCGAGGCGTGGCAAACTCGCCGAGCATGGCCTTCGCGCACGCCCCCCTTGAAGCCGACGAGCTCGGGCCGATGATCGGGATGTTCCTCGGTGAAGGGGCGCCGCCGAAGATGCGCAAGATGGTGGCCGCAGGCCTGGCCCCGCTCCCGCCCCGAGACATGCTGGTCGGTCTCTATCAGGTCTGGGCCGAGAATGGGCCCGAGGCCGAGACCGCCGGCAAGACCGTGGCTGGCCTGCCGGTGCCGGTCCTCGATGGGGCGCTCGGTGATCCGAGCTTGCCCCCTGGGGTCCTCGATCTCCTGGGCCGAAAATTCGCCCGTGACGAGGGGGTGCTCCAGCAGGTCGTCCGGCACCCGAAGGTCGACAATGAGAGCCTCGTGGGTGTGGCCCGGGTCTGCTCCGAGGCCATCTGTGACATCTTGGCGGACAACCAAGCCCGCTGGCTCTCCCACCCTGCGATCGTCGCCAGCTTGTACCAAAACCGGCACTGCCGGATGAGCGTGGTCCACCGCATGATCGAGCTCGCCGAGCGCGAAGGTGTCGAGCTCGGGCTGCCGGCGATGGACGAGATCCGCCAAGCCCTGGCCCTGAGTGGACCCGTGGACGAGAGCCGAGACGCCGTGTTTCAGGTCGTCACGAACACGGAGACCGCGGCCGAGGCGGAGGCCCAGGCCCTGACTTTGTTCGGGGCCGCGGATGTGGACGACGGGCTCGTCCTGCCCGAGTTCGAGGACCCGGAGGACCTCGCCTTCGAGGGCGAGCTCCCGGCCGCGGACGCGGCGGTCGACGATGAGGTGTCGGAGACCGAGGCCGAGGCTCCGGTCACCAAGGAGCGGCGCCTGGGTCAGCTGCTCAAGATGCGGCCGATGGAGAAGATCCGCACCGCCATGTTGGGGGACAAGTACGACCGCTCGATCCTGATCCGCGACTCCAATAAAATCGTCTCGATGGCGGCGATCAAGTCGCCCAAGATCCGCGACAGCGACGCGGTCAGTTTTTCGGCCAACCGCGCCCTCGCCCACGATGTCATCGCCTACATCTCGAACCGCCGAGAGTGGATCAAGCTCTACACGGTCAAGCTCAACTTGGTCATGAACCCGAAGACACCCCTGGCTCGCTCCATGACCTTGCTCGCGCATCTCAACCGCTCCGACATCCAAAAAGTCTCCCGTTCGAAGAACATTCCGTCGGCGCTGGCCACGGCCGCGAAACGGAAGGTCCAGGCCCGTCGTTGAGGTCTCTGTGATTGCGAGCTTGCAACGTTGGGGTGGGATCTTGGTGCGCCCCCGGGCGACCCTCGAGGCGCTCCCTCCCGAGCCCCTCGAGTCGAGCGCGGATATGCCCTCTCCATCTTGGGGGGAGCGGTTGCGCGCGGGGCTCGTACCCGGGCCCGGGTGGGATCGGTGGACGCTCCCGCTCTTGTTTGTGCTCGGCAGCCAGGTCCAGCACCTGGCTGAGACGATCGCGCGCTGGCGGGCCTTCGACAGCCTGCTGATCTTGGCCAACGGGCTCGCCCTGTCCCTCATCACGCCGATCCTCGTCGGGCTGGTGGTCGAGGGTCTGGTCGGCGCCGAGCGTTCCCGCTACCGGTTTTTACCGCTGGTCCCCCTGGTGCTCATCGCTACCCTGGGCAACCTCGCTCGTCAGGGGGGGATCACTCTCCCAGGACCGCACTACCTGCCCGAGGTCCTCGGCACGCTGTGGGCCGCCGGACTCGCGCTTTGGATTCGCAGGGCCATGCCCAAGACCGCCCCGGCCCCAACCCCGAAGGAGACGCCGTGACCACGGACACCGACCCTAAGTCAGCCGACCCCGAGTCAGCCAAGTCAGCCGACCCCGAGTCAGCCGACCCCGAGTCAGCCAACCCCGAGTCAGCCGACCCCGAGTCAGCCGACCCGCAGCCATCTGAGCCGCTGCCGTCTGGGCGAGGGCTCCGACCCCTCGAGATCGGCATTGGGGCCGCCCTCGTCGCCCTGGCCGTGTTTGCGGGGGCGAGCGACCTCGGGCTCAGCCTCAGAGATTGGGACAGCTACGGCCCGGTCAGCGTCGACGATCCGCTCCCGAGCTTCTCGGTCACGCTCGCCGACGGCACGCCGCTGAGCGATACGGACCTCGAGGGGCAGGTCAGCATGCTGACCTTCTGGGCGACCTGGTGTCACGCCTGCGGCCTCGAGATGCCGACGATCACGGCGATCGAGGAACGCTTCGCGGACGAGGACGATTTTCACATCTACGGGGTCAACCGCGACGATGGGCCCATGCCCGAGCGGACCGCTCTGGTCGAGGCCTACACCGCCGACAGGGGCATGGGCTTCCCCCAGATCTACGACACGGGGGAGCTCGCCCGGGGCTTTCGGATCGAGGCGATCCCCCACATGGTCATCGTCGATCGGCACGCGCGGATCCGCTACGTGCACCTGGGTTCCGTCGGGGAGCGCACCCTCGCTCGAGAGATCGAGGCGCTGCTCGATGAATGAGGCGAGGCGAGAGCCGTCGCGCTCAGGTCCGCTCGGGGGTGGGGCACCCGCCGCTGGAACTGGACGCAGAGGGCTAGGACTCTGACTCTGAATCTGAATCTGAATCGGACTTGAATGCCTGCCGCGCGACGAGCCGGGCGTAGGCCCCATCCCGAGCCAGGAGCTCCTCATGCCGGCCCTGCTCGACGATGCGTCCATGGTCGAGCACGACGATCCGGTCGGCCTCTCGGATCGTGCTCAGCCGGTGCGCGATGACCAAGGTCGTGCGCCCCTCTTGGAGCCGCTCGAGGGCGGACTGGACCATGTGTTCGCTCTCGCTGTCGAGGGCCGAGGTGGCCTCGTCGAGGATCAGGATCTTCGGGTCTCGCAGGATCGCTCGGGCGATCGCAATGCGCTGGCGCTGGCCACCGCTGAGCTTGACGCCCCGCTCCCCGACCACGGTCTCGTAGCCCTCGGTGAACTCGCGGATGAAACCGTCGGCGTTGGCGGCGAGCGCGGCCGCGTCGATCTCGGCCTCGCTGGCGTCGAGTTTTCCGTATCGGATGTTGTCGCGGATCGAGCCCGAGAACAGGACCGGGTCCTGGGAGACCTCGGCCATGGCCCCGCGCAGGGAGGCCAAGCTCAGCTCGCGAATGTCGATGCCGTCGACCCGCACAGCGCCGGCCTGGGGATCCCAAAACCGGAGCAGGAGCCGGCCCAGGGTGGTCTTGCCCGAGCCGCTCGAGCCGACCAGGGCGCAGACCTCTCCGGGTGAGATCTCGAGGTCCAGACCATGGATGACCTGGGCATCGCTGCCGCCGTAGGAGAACTCGAGCGCGGAGAAGCTGATCTCTCCGCGCGGGTTCTCGAGTGGGCGGGCGTCCGGCCGGTCCCGAATCTCGGGCTCGCTGTCCAAGATCTCGAAGATCCGTGTGGAGGCGCCGATGGCCTGGTTGTAGCTGCTCACGACGCTGGCCAGGCCCCCGACGGCGCCGGCGATCGAGACCGTCAAGAGCACGAACTTGCCGAGGTCCTGGCCGTCGATGTCGCCGTCGATGACCATGTGGCCGCCGAGCCAGAAGATGCCGACCACGGCCACGAAGCCCAGAAAGCTGGCCACCGCCCGAAACCAACTTCGGGTCTGAATGAGCTTGACCAGCATGGTGAACGCGGCCTCGACCGAGCCCGTGTAGGCGCCGGCTTGATGGGCCTCGCGGGTGAAGGACTGGACCGTGTCGATGGCCCCGAGCCCCTCCTGGAGCGTGCCCGCAGCCCGGGCGAGCTGGTCTTGGGCCTGGCGGGCGAACTTGCGGATGACCCGCCCGAACAAACTCGCGGCGATCACCAGCGGCGGCACCACCATGAGCATCATGGCGGTGAGTTTGACGTTGAGATAAAACAAGACCGCGATCCCCAGGACCAGGGTCCCGATGTTGCGCAGGGCCATGCTGAGGTCCTGGCCGATCACCGTCTGGAGCCGGGTCGCGTCGTCGCTCAAACGCGAGAGCAGCTCACCTGTGCGGTTGGCGTGGAAGTAGCGCTGGGTCAGGCGCAGGAGGTGGCGGTGAACCTCGATGCGCAGATCGGCGACCACCCGCTCACCCACCCAGCTCATCAGGTAGTGGCGGATGAACACAAACACGGACTGGAGGGCGATCACCCCGATCAGCATCAGGGTGGTCGAGTCGAGTCGCGTCGCGTCGCGCATCTGCGAGTCGAAGGCCGTTCCCAACAGCTCACCAAAGAGCAGCGGGACCGCGAGCCCGACGACCACGGTGACCGTGAGCGCGGCCAGGGCGATCCCAAACCGGCCCCGGTAAGGGCGCACGTAGGCGAACAGGCGCAACAGCCGACGCCAGGGCGGGGTGCCGTCGACCGCGGCGTTCTCCTCGACTTTTAGGGCCTCGGACATGCGCGGGAGAGTACCCCCGATACCCGGGGCGCTTGACACCCCCGGCGGGTTTTCGGTCGATCCGCCCTCCAGCCCGGGCTAGACGGCGCATTGAACGCGACAGAGGCCCCCCTGACCGAGTAGGACCGAGTCGGGAGACCTCTGTGGTTCGGGAGAGCGGGGGTCGCGGCTCAGGGGGTGAGCGCGACGGTGCCGACGAGGCCACGCAGCTCGAAGTCGATCGTGACAACGATCGGCTCCATCACGTCGAACTGATCGGTGGCGACGACGAACTCGGCGTTGTCGAAGGTCAGCTCCATGGCGCCGCCGGAGTCGGTGATGCTGACACCCATGGTCGGGAGGTTGCCCTCGAGCACGAGCGGGCTTTCCATCGCCTCTGCGCCGTTGACCGAGGCGCTGAGGGTCGCGGTCGTCACGATCGGGTGAGGGATGTTGGTCTCCCCGGTCGCCGTGCCTGCGTCGTGATCGCCCATGTTGTGGGGGAAGCTCCCGGGGAAGGCGGCCCCTACGTTGTCCATGGAGATCCCGTTCAGAGCGACGTCGGCGTCGGCGACGAAGGGGATGAGCTGACAGAACTGAGGGGGGACATCTGCGGCCAGGATCTGGGTCACGTCGATGCGCACCAAGGTGGCGTCGTCGTCGAGCTGGACCTGGATCTGCCCACCGGTGACGTTGAAGGTGATCGGGATGTCGCAGCCGTTCGCGGCGACGGTAGCGCTCGCGGTCGTGTCGAGGGAGCCCGAGGCCATGGTGAAGGTCATGACGTCACAGACGTTGCCTTCGCCGTCGCCGTCGAAGTCGAGCTGGTTGGGGTTCGCGTCGTCTACGCAGTTGTCCTCGTCGTCCGGGACACCATCCACGTCTGCGTCGGGGGGCGGGCCATCGGTGGTCTCGGTGCCCGTCTCTGCGGAGTCGGTGCCCGTCTCCGTGGTCGTATCGGTGCCGACATCGTCGTCCGTCCCCGTGTCTTCGGTCGCGGCCTCCTCGCTCGTGCCGGGCGTGTCGTCGCCACAGCCGGTGGTCAAGGTGAGAGCCAGGGCGACGCCGGAGCACGCCGTGAGGGACCGCGAAAGGAGACTAAGAGAGCTGCGCTTCATGATGAGTCTGCAATACCACCGGTTTATGGAGCCGAACAAGCCTCGGGGTCTGCCCTGCGCGCGCGGCCTCTCCAGTCAGCCGAGCGCCCACAGGATCACGCGGACGACGGCGAACAGGGCGGTCAGCGGTGGTCCTAGGGTGAGGACCACCGAGAGTACGAACCACAGTTTGTCGCCGAGGCCGGCGGTGACGGGTGCGCTGTCGTCGAGACCGAGGTCCCGGCGAAGGGCGTCGACCGGAGCCTCGAGCAGGGCCGCGTCGAAGGGCCGGGCGTAGAGGTTGCGGCTGTGCCGGCCGCGGACGAAGGCTCGATAGACACGTCGGGGACAGACGAGCAGGCCGTAGGCGTAGGCTCCCGAGTTGAGGATCCACGCGGCGACCAGATCCCGGCAGCCGGTCGCCAGCTCCCACGCCGAGATCTCCGATTCGCCCGCCATGTCGGTGTCGTAGCCGGTCAGGACGTGGTGCATATCGTGATAGGGGACCGCTCGCCTGCGCCCGCGGGTGTTGGGGATGCGCAGGCGCAGGCCGGCGACCTCGATCTCGACATAGGGGTCGTCGTAGCCGCCGTCCGTGGCCAGGCCGTGAGCCAGGAAAAAGCGGGTCCTCGCTTGTGCCATGGTCGGAGCGTCGTCGGTCACTCGCCCAGGATGGCGCTGGGGAGGGCGGGGGGCCACTCGCGTTGCGAAACCGAGGATAGACCCCGAGAACAGTGTGTGTGCCCGGTTCGGGGCTCGGTGCGGAGCTGGCCGATTCAGGTTTTCTCGGCTTCGGGGGTGAGGTCCCGAGCGAGTCCCAAGTAACGCCGGGTCATACGCTCGAGCTCCTCGCGCAAGAGGCCGCTCGAGACCCAGGCCGGGTGTTCACGAACGGCGACCCGCAGGATCTGTACGCCGGTGTGCACGTAGATCCACGCGGCGCGCTCCGGGTCGGGATGGTCGTGCTCGTCGGTTCGGGCCGTCAACAGGGCCCGGACCCCGGCGATCGCAGCCTCGATCACCGCGTCGACCCGGCGGGTCCGCTCGAGGGGCTCGAGGGCCGCGACCATCTCTCGGTACAGGGCCGGAGCCTCGAGGTAGAGCCCGGCGGTGGCCTCGGCGAGAGCCGTGAGCGCGGCCCCCAAGGGTCGCGGTGGGCGCTCACTGAGGAGCACGCCCATGGTCGCCTCGAGGGCCTCGAGGTCGCGCTCGATGTGGGCCTCGATGACCGCGGCCACGAGCGCGCCCTTGTTGGGGAAGTACTGATAGAGGGTCCCGATGCTGACCCCGGCGAGGGCCGCGATCGCCGTCGTGTTTGTGCCCTCGAGGCCCCGCTGGGCGAGGATCGTCTCGCTCGCCTCGATGATCGCGTCGACGGTGAACTTGGAGCGGGCCTGAGTGGGCTCCCGACGCCGATCTGTGTCGCTGTCCACAGGCCGAAGCTAGCAGGGAAGCTCAACCGTGCGCTGTTGCGCGCCATTCGCGGGTCGCGCCGATCGGCCGCGGGGAATCTCGGCGTGGGTTGGTGCGTGCATTCCTGCCCAGGTCCTGGGTCGCGCCGGCGAGATCCGCACGGTAGCGTGTCCGCTCGCGGTCGAGCGGTGACCACGCCTGGCCCCCGTCCCCCCCGTCCCCCCCCCCGACGCCCCGATGCTGTTCGCCAGCCTCGACTTTCTGCTCTTCATCGTTCCGGTGTTGTTCGGCTTTTGGGCGCTGCGTGAGCGTCCGGCCGCGCGGGTGGCTCTGCTCTTGGGGGCTTCGTACTTCTTCTACATGGCGGGCGCCCGGCCGCCCGCGGGGACCCACTCGCCGCCGTGGTTCTTCGCTGGGCTACTGGTGCTCTCGACGGTCCTCGACTACGTCGCCGGCGCCCGGATCCACCGCCGCAGCCCCGAACTCGAGAGCCGCGACCCGAGTACCGCGAGCCGGGCCAAGCGGGTCCGCAACCTGTGGCTGGTGCTCAGCCTCGGCGGCAACCTGGGCCTGCTCGCCTATTTCAAGTACGTCGATTTCTTTCTCGAGGCGAGCGTCGACCTGCTCGCCCTGATCTTGCCTGGGAGCTTCGGCGACACACTCGCGCCCGCGCTGGCGCCGATCTTGCCGATCGGGATCAGCTTCTACACCTTCCAGAGCCTCAGCTATACGATCGACGTCTGGCGTCAGCGCCTGACCCCAGAGCCGAAGTTCGGGCGCTTCGCCCTGTTCGTCGTATTTTTTCCGCAGCTCGTCGCGGGGCCGATCGTCCGCGCCAGCGAGTTCCTCCCTCAGCTCCATCGCCGGCCTCGGATCGGCAGCGCGGACATCGAGGCGGCCCTGTTTCGTATTTTCAAGGGCCTGCTCAAGAAGGTCGTACTCGGCGATTTCATCGCCGTGTACTTCACCGATATCGTCTTCGACGCGCCGGGGGACTTCACCTCGCTCGAGTGTCTGCTGGCTCTGTACGCGTTCACGCTCCAGATCTACGCGGACTTCGCTGGGTACTCGGACATCGCGATCGGCGTGGCCAAGCTGCTCGGGTTCGAGATCCCGGAGAACTTCGACCGTCCCTACCAGGCCCTCGACGTCGGGGAATTCTGGCGGCGCTGGCACATGACCCTCTCGACCTGGCTGCGCGACTACCTGTTCTTCCCGCTCGGGGGGAGCCGGGGGACCAAGGCCCGGACCTATCTCAACCTGTGGCTGACCATGTTCTTGGTCGGCATGTGGCACGGCGCGAGCTGGAACTTCGTGGTCTACAGCAACCTCCAAGGCGGGGCGGTGGTCTTCAATCGTTGGAATCGACTGCGGGAGCGCAGCCGGGCCCGGGCGGCGGCGCTGTGGCTGCTGGTCGTCCCGGGATTCGGCATGGCCGTGTATGTGTTCGCGGTCCGCGGGCTGTGGCTGAGCTCGGTCAAGGGGGCGACCTTGGCCGGCCTCGGCGCGCTCGTGTTCGGGCTGATCGTCCTGCTCCCGCGCCCCGATGGAGTCGAGGCCGGAGAGATCGGAGCGGCCACGACCCGGGGGGTCCGGAGGGCCCGGAGGGCCCGGAGGGTCCGCAACAGTCTGCTCGTCGCCATCCACGTCGCCCTGACCTTTCACTTTGCGACCCTCACTCGGGTGTTCTTCCGGGCCGAAGACCTCGGGCGGGCGCGGCAGATGATCGACGCTCTGCTCAGCTTCGACGGCCGTGGGGTCCGCCCTGGCCTGTTCCGAATTCAGGCCCTGCACGAGGGATTGCGCCGGGTGCTCTCACCCTCGAGCTTCGGATTCGGGGCCCTCGACCTGCTCGCCGAGCACGGGCTGTTGCTCTTGATGGTGCTCGGGCTGGGCTATCACTTCACCCCCCGCGAGTGGGTGGATACACGCCTGGCTGGGCTGTTCGAGCGTCTGCCTGGGCCGGTGATCGGCCTGCTCTTCGCCCTCGCCTGCCTGCTGATCCTGCACCTTCTCGATGGGCCCCGGCCCAACATCTACTTCGCGTTTTGAGCCATGCGTGTGCCCCCTTCGACCTCGTCCACCTCATCCGAGCGAGCCCCGATCTCCGGTGGCCTGCTCGACACGGCCGAGCGTATCGAGCGGGTCGTCCTCGACGGGGACGGGGACGGGCCTGGTGCTGGGGACGAAGACCTACCCCTGTCGACCTTCTCCAAGCTCGCCGCCGCCGTGGCGACCTTCGCCGCGCTCGTCGCCCTGACCTACCTCCTGCCCCTGAGTTGGGCCCAGCCCTGGCGCGTGGGTGAAGACTACGTGCCCTACTGGAACCTGATCGGGCGCGAGCTCATGGGCCAGGGGGCCGAGGCCGAAGCCGACGCCAACGAAGCTGCCCGGCTCGCGGCGGCCGCTCGGGAGGCGGCCGCCGAGATCCTCGAGCCGGTCGAGACTCGGGTCGGTATCGAGGTGCCCGGGCCCGGAGCTTCGGGCGACCCTCACTCCTATCCGGCCTACACCACCCACGCGCTCGACCCGGCCGGGGCCGAGCGCCCCTTGGACGACCCAGAGGCCCTGGCCGAGTTCTACGCGGCCCTGACCCGGAGCGACATCGGCTATGCCGGGGCCGTGACCCGGGCCGGGCACTGGGGCGACTCGGTGCTCGGCAACGACGGAGTCAGCTCGGCGATCCGCAGGCGCATGCAGGCCCGCTTCGGCGATGCTGGCCACGGCTTTCATGCCCTGTATCGCTACGACGCGAGCTACCGCCACCAGGGGATCCGCTTTCGAGACCGGAGCAACGTCCCTTGGCAGTCCTGTTTCATCCGTGACCGCTGCCGACGAAGCGACGCGCGCTACGGCTACGGCGGGGCCACGGTGTGGTCCACCGGCGGCTCGATCAGCGAGTTCGAGACCGCGCGAAAAGGTCCGGTGGGTCGCTCCGCCAGCGTGTTCGAGCTGTGGTACCAGCGTCGCTATCGGGGGGGGTCGCTGCGCATCGACGTCGATGGCGAGCTCGCGCGTCGGGTCGACACGGACCTCCCCCTGTCTGCGAGCGGGGAGCCCCCCGAGCCGGTCGATGCCTGGGCGCGGATCGAGGTCCCGGATGGCGCCCACAGTTTCAGCGTTCGCGCCAACGCAGACGGACGGGTCCGCGCCTACGGGGTCGTGCTCGAGCGCGAGGGCCCGGGCGTGGTCTGGGACGGGATGGCCCTGATCGGCGCGTTCACCAAGCGCCTGGGCGACCTCGACCCCGCGCACCTCAGTGATCAGCTCGGTCACCGTGAGCTCGATCTGACGGTGTTCACCTTTGGTGGCAACGACATGGGCCGCGAGGATCTTCAGGTCAGTCTCGACCCCTTCATCGCCGATTACGATCGGGTCTTGAAGCTGTTCCGGGGCGCTCGGCCCGAGGCCAGCTGTCTGGTCATGGGTCCGGTCGACCATGGTGAGCGTGTGGGCGGGCGGATCACCAGTCGACCGATCGCCGCTCGGATCAGCGCCGCCCAGGCTCAGGTCGCCCAGGCCAACGGCTGCGCCTTCTTCGATACGATCGCGGCCATGGGCGGGCCCGGCTCGGTCGGGCGTTGGAAGGTCGAGGGCCTCATGAGTGCCGACCTCTCCCACCCGAGCGCCGAGGGGCACAAGCTCCTCGGCGCTATGGTCTACCGGGCGATCATGGCCGGCTATGTCGAGTTTCGCCGGGCCCACGAGGGCGAGGCCATGCCCGTCACCGATCCGCTCTGAACGAGGCCTGAGCGGGTTGGGTCGGTTGAGGTCGGGTCGGGTCGGTTGAGGTCGGTTGAAGTCGGGTGAGGTCAGGTCAGGTCAGGTCAGGTCGGTTGAGGTCAGGTCGGGTGAGGTCAGAGTGGATCGCCGACCAGTCGACCGGGGCTCGGTGTGCAGGCCCAAGCTCCGAAGAACACCCACTCCCTGGCACAGGTCACCACCATCATGCCGTGGGTGGTTTTGTACTCGTAGCGTCGATCCAGGGCGCTGGTCTTGCCCACGCGGGCGTTGTCGTCGAGGACGATACAGCTCGAGTCCAGGTCGCAGGCGTGGGCCTTGGACAGGTCGGCGGTCTCGGGCCCGAGTTTGCCGTTGTTCCAGGCCTGAAAAGACACCGCGGCGCAGACCCCGAATATGGTGACGGCCAAGACTCTGCTTCCAATATTGCCTTCAGCCATAAAGAGAAATTCGCATGGTGAAGCGCACAGGTCAAAGCGCGCCGGCGCGCCTGGTCCAAGGTGCTCGCAACCACCCGGAGCCTGGCCCTATTCTTTGGTGGTGCGTACTTGGGTCTTCGCAGTTGTTCTCGCCACCGCGACCTCGAGCTCAGCCTGCGTCGACCTCGGGGGCGATGGGGACCAGGGCCACGGTCAAGAACAAGGCCAGTACGAAGGCCAAGAGCACGGGGTCGACGACGGCACCGACCATGGCGGTGGCGATGGCGGGGGCGATGGCGGGGGCGAATATCAAGGTGAGGGTGAGGGTGACGGCGAAGACGATGTGGTCTGGCCGATCGCCAACACCGCCGAGCCCGACGCCGACGAGGTCAGCTCGGGCTTTGGACCTCGGGACCTGAGTGGCGACTACGACTTTCATGCGGGCATCGACATCAAGCTCCCCGAGGGCACGCCGATCAGGGCGATCAAGGCCGGCACGGTCGAGCAGGTGACCCTCTGGGATGGCCAGAGCAGCTCCGGGAACAGGGTGCTCATCGACCACGGGGGCGGTGAGAAGTCGGCCTACCTCCACCTCAGTTCGATCTCTGCCAAACTGGGGGAGGCGGTCGAGCCGGGCACGGTCATCGGGCGCAGCGGGAGCACGGGCGCGAACACATCCCACCTGCACCTCAACTACATGCTCGGCCTGGGCGGGGCGGGCATGGACGAGCGCCTGGCCCACAACCCGCTCGAGCTTCTGCCCCACGCTCCGATGCCGACCCCTGTGGCGTACTTTGAAGCGGACCGGGTCGTGGTCGAGATGGTCATCCAACCCAATACGGTCCAGAGTTTGATCCTCGAGGGTCCGGGTCCCGATGATGTGCTCAGCCTGGATTATGCGGACGTGTTTGCGCTGGGCAACCCGGACCGGGATGAGCCTGTTCAATTTGGGATCGGGCTGGGGGTCGAGCGACCGAACCCGGGGTACTATGAGCTTTCGTTGATTCCGATGGCGCCCGCGTTCAGCCCGGAGCGGGTGCGGTTGTATGATTTCGATGGTGAGCTGCTGCTTGATGCGCACGCCGAATAAGAACACCCGGACCCGGGGTCGTCATACAGGGGGAAATAAGAACACCCGGACCCGGGGTCGTCATATAGGGGGAAATAGAGAGGGGGGATGGTTCCAGTATGGGCCTGTGAAGTACCGAAGGGTCCAGACCCCGGGCCGGCGTCTGGTGAATTGGCTTTGAGGTGAAAGTCAGCGCTCTCGGGGCCGAAGAGCA